>Ga0209061_1000229_pt1 | contig 173356 bp, 163 predicted proteins | sample Coa_R1_10_FD_187157 | JGI IMG/M metagenome (GOLD analysis project Ga0209061, IMG submission 187157) | Surface soil microbial communities from Centralia Pennsylvania, which are recovering from an underground coalmine fire - Coalmine... | ecosystem: Environmental > Terrestrial > Soil >...
GAAGCAGGTGATCGAGCACCTCGGACAATTGGACTTCCTGCACGCCAAGCAGAACGTGATCCTGCTCGGCCCGCCCGGGACCGGCAAGACACACATCTCGATCGCGTTGGGAGTCCGCGCGTGCCTCGCCGACCAGCGGGTGCTGTTCCGGACCGCGACCGAATGGGTCGCCATGCTCGCCGAGGCCCAGCGCCGCGACCGGCTCGACGAGGAGCTCGCTCGACTGGACAGGATCCCGTTGCTGGTCTGCGACGAGGTCGGCTACATCCCGTTCGACCCGCAAGCCGCGAGCCTGATGTTCATGCTCGTCTCCCGCCGTTACGAGCGCGCCTCGATGATCCTCACCAGCAACAAGCCGTTCTCCGCCTGGGGTGAGATCTTCGGCGACGACATGGCCGCCACCGCGATGGTCGACCGGCTGATCCACCACACCGAGATCCTCAGCCTCAAAGGCGATTCCTACCGGCTCAAGGATCGCGACCTCGGACCACAACCCGGCCGCCGGACCGCCGAAACCGCCTGACCGATACCCCTCGGCGACCTCGTCAAGGGTCGCAGAACGGCTGACAACACGCCGATCTCGGGGAGAGGGCCAGCCGAAGTGCTCAAAGCGACCATCGCCACCTCAGGCCTCGCCCAACGGGCTCGGCCTTCGTGACGACGCTCGCTTTCTCCTCACCCGCCCCGAGAGGGGTCAATTCTCAACCGGCGCCAAGGGGTCAATTCTCAACCGGCCTTGACAGCAAAGGCGCGTGGGCGTAGCGCGAAAGCAATACGGGACACAGCCAGCGGCGCTGGAGAAAGTGGGCGGATCGCTACGAGAAGGTCGCCGCTCAGATCCACCAGCAGGTCGCGGGCGAGTCGATCAAGGACTGACTGACTCGTGTCGCTGTCCAGCTCCGACAGCCGGCCGATCCCCAAAACAAGCTTGGGAAACCAAGCGAATTTGGGTTCGTTTCACAGTTGGCGGAGGTCACCGAGCACACCAAGAAGGGTGCGCGCGGGTTGGTCCTTGTCAAGGCCGGCCGAAAAGTGGACCACTTGCGCCGGCTGAAAAGTGGACCACGTGCCGGCTGGAACTGACTCCCGTCGGGGTTGAGGGAAAGAGCGCCTGTCGAGGCGAAGGCCGAGCCCGAGGGCGAGGCCTGAGCGGCGATAGGCGCTTTAGGCTAGACTAGCAGCCCGCCATGCCCAGGCCCACGTGGCAAGACGGGCCAAATGTCGACCACATGGTCGTCCGCAACCACGTAGTAAGCGTCGTACAAATTCACTGTCGCCGGGGCGTATCCGGGGATCAGCTCGACCACGTCGCCAAGGCGAACGCCCGTGTCGGGCGCCGCCTCGAAGATCCCGTGCTCTTCGTCGAAGCGTAAGTTCACAAGACTATGATCAGCGATGGTGGCGAGCGCAGGCGCCCCCATCGACTTGCTGCCGGCGTCCAATATCGCGCGGTCCGGTCGGCGGCTGATCACAGTCGCAGCCACAGTGAGCGCATGGTCGAACTCATCGACCATCGCGCGGTGGAAGTTGTCCATCACGACGTACGACCCGGCCTGACTCTCGGTAACGCCAGGGAAAGAGGCCGTCCACTCCCAGGTCGCCGTACCTCCCGCCGACACAATCGGGCAAGGAAGTCCAACGCCACGCAATGCGTCCGCGGCTTCCACAAGGAAGCTCATCGCGGCCTGTTCTCGGCGATGGCGTAGCTCGCGCTCAGGAGTCAGCGAGCAGTGCCCTTCGTAGCCCGTCAGGCCGAGCAGCTGGACGCCGCGAAGCTCGGCTACGCGCTTGCCTAGTTCAACCGCCTCGGCGATGGAGTCCACTCCAGCGCGGTCCATCCCGGTGTCGAGCTCGATGAGAATGCCGACTGTGCTACCCGCGGCCCGAGCGGCTGCAGCAACCTGCTTGGCGTTAGTCGCGTCGTCAACGGCGACCATCACGCTCGCTTCCCCCGCCAGCGCCGCAAGCGCGTCTAGCTTCTCGGATCCTGCCACCGTGTTCACGACAAAGACTCCGTCGAGCCCAGAGCAAACCATCACGATCGCTTCCCACACCGTTGCAGTGGAGATGCCGATGGCGCCAGCTGCGATCTGCATGCGCGCAAGCTCTGGGCTCTTGTGCACCTTCACGTGCGGCCGCAGTTCCGCGCTCATGTCGCGCATTCGGTCGGCCATCGTGTCGATGTTCCGCCGCGCCGCGGCGACGTCCAATAGCAAAGCGGGCGTCAGCACCTCCCTGCGATGCTTTCCGAGCTCGTGCTGATAGACGCGGCGGACACGGTCGCGCGCCTGTTCGACGATATGGGCAACTTTCGCCAGATCAACCATTTACTTGAGCCTCCCCTCCGTGACCCAGATACCCGTGCGCGCTCGCCATCGCTCAGCTCCGAAGCCGACTCGTAACGGCGGCGGCCTCGCCCAGGTCACCTGGGATGCCGAGAGTCTGACCTCCGTCGATGACAACGGTCTGCCCCGTAATGTACGCAGCATCGCTCGAGGCAAGGAACAGCACGGCGCGCGCGACATCTTCGGGCTGTCCGAATCGTCCAAGGGGAATCATGCTCAAATAGCGAGGGGCCAGTTCGGGGTTGTGCACGACGAGCTCGGCGATTGGGGTGTCGACGACCCCCGGGGCGACACCGTTTACGCGGATGCCATAGCGCGCGAGATCCAGCGCGGCAGAGCGGACCAAAGCCCACACCGCAGCCTTCGTCACGTTGTACACGGCATGCGTCTCCTCGACGAACCACGCGTTGATGGACGACGTGCAAACGATCGCGCCGGGGCGCTGTGCCGCCACCATCGCTCGTGCCGCCTCGACGGTGCAAAACATGGTCCCGTCCACGTTGATGGCGAGATGCCGGCGCCAATGCTCCTCGTTCATCTGGAGTAGTGGCATCGGCTCCGCTATGCCCGCGTGAGCGCACATCACATCGATCGCGCCGAACCGCTCGACGCAGAGCTCGACCGCGCGCCGGCAGTGATCGCGCACCGAGACATCGCCGACAAGCGGCACGCAGCGCTCACCGGCGAGGCCTTGGACCTCAGGCCCGTTCTTGTCTACCGCGATCACTCCAGCACCCTCCATCAGGAACGCGCGGACCAGGCCGAGCCCGATGCCCTGTGCGGCGCCTGTGACCACGACGCCCTTGCCGGCAAAGCGGCTCACGCGACATCCCTCCGCGGTCGCGCCATCCGCTGGCAGGAGCGCGCGCTAGAGCTCACCTGGAGCGAGCGCCTGATCCTCCCTCCTTTCAACTCAGTCAGACTGGCATTTCGCCTTTCGCCGGCTGGCTGCGGATTCTCCGCCGTCTGCCAGACACCCGGCCACTCTGGCCGATCACAGGGCTCTAGCGGCTCGGGAGCCTGAGAAGGCGGCCTTGCCGCGAGCTCGACTCCGCCGAACGATTCTCCCATCACGCCTCCTCTTTGACCTCAGTTACACGCCCCCTTCGAGATGCCCTCTGGGCCATATCAAGGAGCGCGCGCGCGTTGGCCTCCGTGGCGGCACCGTCGAAGACCGCGCTTCCAGCGACGATCATATCGGCGCCAGCCGCAGAGACTCGCTCAACGTTCGCCCTCGTAATCCCACCATCGACGGCGACCACAATGTCTCTCTCTCGCAAAAGCGCACGAGCTTCACCGAGGCGCCGCTCCGTCGAAGGGATGAACGACTGCCCACTCCAGCCGGGATTCACCGCGAGAAGGAGCACGAGCTCGAGCTCATCGAGGAGCGGCTCGAGCACAGAGATCGGCGTACCTGGGTTAAGAGCGACGCCGCGGATGACGCCGACGCCAGCCAGGCTTTGCAGCACGCGATACGGATGGCGCGTCGCTTCGACGTGAAAGGTAACGATTCCCGCCCCTGCCTCAACGTAGGAGTGCACCTTGCCGAGCGGCTCGTCTACCATCAGGTGCACGTCCTTAACGAAGCAGTCGGGCACGGCGCGCACGAGCATCGGGCCGACCGTCATCTGCGGGCAAAAAATGCCGTCCATGACATCGATGTGCACGAGCTGGATTCCGGCGGCGCGAAGTGCCTCAAGCTCCTCGCCTAAGCGGAGCAAGTCTGCCGCGACTATGCCGACTGAGAGGCTCGGCCGGTGCTCGATCAGCTGGCGCGCGCTGCTGCGCATCATGTGGGCACCGGACCTTGCGATAGCTCGCGGAATAACTCGTACGCTTCTTCTGGGCGCGCATCCTCGTGCACAACCTTCGCGACCGCTTGGATCATTGCGGAAGGCGAGGCGGACTGGAAGATGTTCCGGCCCATGTCGACACCCGCAGCCCCCTCCTGGATCGCCCTGTAGGCCATCTCAAGCGCATTTAGCTCCGGCAGTTTCCTCCCGCCTGCCATCACAATCGGCACAGGACAGCCCGCAATGACCTTATCGAAGCCTTCGGCGACGTAGTAGGTCTTTACGAGCTGGGCACCGAGCTCGGCGCAGATCCGCGTCGCGAGACCGAGATACCGGGCATCGCGGGTCAATTCCTTACCGACCGCCGTCACTCCGAGCACAGGAATTCCGTATCGGTAGCCCGCGTCAACCAGTGCTGTCATGTTCTCGATCGACTGGGTTTCGTACTCGCCGCCCACGAATACCTGGACAGCGACTGCATGCACATTCATCCGTGCGGCATCGTCCATCGCGACGGCGATTCGCTCGTTCGACAGTTCCTTGAGAATGCTCGGGCCGCCGCTCGCCCGCATGACAATACCGCCACGGTAGGTAGCAGGGATAGTCGAGCGCAGAATACCCCGCGTCAGCATGAGAGCATCGGCGTAAGGCGCAATTGGGACGATGTCGAGGTCGATGCGCTCGAGCCCCGTCGTTGGCCCTTGGAAGTAGCCGTGGTCAATCGCCAACATCACCGTTCGGCCGGTGTCCGGCCGAAAGATCCGCGCAAGGCGGTTCTTCATACCCCAGTCGTAGGACCCCGCTCCCTTTAGAAAGTACCCTTGCTCAGGTGCGGGGATGTCCTCATGGAAATCCTTGTCTTCTCTTGTATCTGCTTCAGGCATGCCGTTCCTTTCGTTCCATTTCAGGTGCCGGGCGCGCGCCACAGCGGGCGCACGAGACCTCTCTCTGTGCAATCCAGAGACCGCTGGTAGAGTTCGTACCAGCGCGTGTAGAGATCGTCGTAGACGCTGACCGCAGCCGAATTGGGCTCGAAGATTCGCTCGAAGCGTGAGAGCTGCCGCGCGGCCTCCAGCGCATCGGGGAAGACGCCCGCGCCGACGCCCGCGTAGATCGCGGCACCAAGCGCAGTCGATTCCTTGACCTCCGGCACATACACCGGGAGTCCGAGGGTGTCGGCGACGATCTGTGGCCAGAGCGTCCCCTTCGCCGCGCCACCTGTAAGAACTGCCTCCTCAACCTCGAGGCCAGTGATCTCCTCCACGATGGTGCGATGGCCACGTACGACGTAGGCAGCGCTTTCTTCAATCGCGCGGAAGCACTCGTACCGGCTCGACTTGACCGAGTTAGAGACATCGAAGCCGATGAACGCCGGAGAGGCATGAATCCAGCGGCTTGCGTGCATCAGGTTCGAGAAGATCCCGAACACACCGTTTGAGCCCGGCGGAAGCTCAGCGGCCCTGCCTTCGAGCAGGGTGTACGCGTCGAGCCCCTCTCGCGCTGCCTGCTCTTTCTCGAGCTCGCAGAAAGCGTCGCGAAACCAGCGCATGACGATACCGCAGTAGAAGCCGATTCCCTCGATCATCCAACGGTCGGGTACGCAATGGCACAGTGTGCGTAGGCGCGCCTGTGGGTCTATTGTTGGCGCATCGAGGATGACGGTGCTCTGCCAGAAGCTACCGCCGACGACCGCGAAGCGACCCGGTTCGGTCACGCCGATCCCAAGCAGGCCGAGCTGAGTGTCGGCGCCACTGACGACGACAGGCGTCCCCTTGCGTAGCCCGGTCTGCGCAGCCGCGGCAGCGGAGACCCCACCGACGACCGTGCCCGGCTCGACGACCGAAGGGAAGATTGAGCGGTCGAGGCCGCAAAGGTCGAGGACTCGCTCGGACCAGTTGCGCTCGGCAAGCTCGAACATGCCCGAGCTCGAGCCCAAGGAAGGGTCGGTGACGAACTCGCCGGAGAGCCTTGTGAGGATCCAGTCGCCGAGCATGCCAACGCGCGCCGTGGCTGCTAAGACCTCCGGCTCATGGCGAGCGAGCCAAAGGAAACGCGCGGGCGCGGTAATCGCGACCCAGTCTCCGGCATGCTTGTAGATCTCCTGAGCCACGCCGCTGCGAACGAGTTCGGCGGCCTCCTCGCCGGCACGCGAGTCAACGTTAGGGCAGGCCCAGATCTCGCGGCCGTGGCCGTCGTAGAGCACCATGCCCTCTCGCATGCTGGTAGCGCTCACCGCCCTGACCGCCTCTGGTGAGACCCCCGCGAGAGCCTCGCGAACGCATTCGCAGATGAGACGCCAATTCGCGTCGGTGTCAAAGCTGCGCGAGCCTGGCACGCCAGGTAGCTCCCGATGGGCGTACTCCCGCTGGCCTACCGCGACCTGCGACCCGTTGGACTCGAAGAGAACCGCGCGACAGCTTCCCGTCCCTGCATCGATCGCAAGCAGGAGCTCGTCGCTCATGTCGCGACACCCTCTCGGTTGAGGACGTTGCGCAGGGGCTGCCCATTTGCGAAGCGCGTAATCTCCTCTGCGATCATCTTGGCGCCCTGAAGCAGCGTTTCGTGGGTCGCCCCGCCGATGTGGGGCGTGGCCACGACGTTTCCATGGCGCAGCAGACGGTGCCGACCCTCCGTCTCCGTCGGGCGCATGACGTCGAGCGCAGCGCCGGCGAGACGACCGCTCGCGAGCGCAGCATCAAGGGCGTCTTCGTCGACGAGCGTCTCGCGCGCGGTATTGACGAGGTAGGCGCCTGGTTTGATCAGCTCGAGCGCGCGCGCATCGATCATGTTCTCGTTCTCGGCCGTCACGCGCGCGTGCAAGGAGATGAAATCCGCCCGTCCAAGCAGCTCCTCGAGCGTCGCAACCTGCTCGACGCCATCAGCATCGACATAAGGGTCGTAGACGAGCAGGGTCATCCCGAACGCGCGCGCACGCTGTGCGACGCGCCGGCCGATCTGCCCGAATCCGACGAGCCCGAGCACGTGATCGCGCAGATCGCTGCCCATGAACCGGGCGCCCTCCCAGTTGTTGCGGAGCTGATGCCCCTCCTCAAGAAACCGTTGCGCACGGGGCAAGCCGCGTGCGAGCATGATCAGAAAGGCGAGCGTCAGATCCGCGACCGCCTCAGCGTTCTTTCCCGGCGTAATAACGAGTGGTAGCCCGCGCGCGGTCACGGCCTCGACGTCGACGTTGACAGGGCCGCCGCGCGCGCAGCAGACGAGCTTGAGGTCGCGCGACGCATCCAGAACCTCGTCGGTGACGGGCGCTCCTTGGACGACGAGCACCTCAATCCCGGACATGCGGGCAGCGAGCTCAGTCGGAGAGCCCTGGTATTCGCGCAGTTTCGCCTCGGATCGGGTCGAAGGTCTGAAATCCGGCGCATCGTCGACTTGCATGTACGAGACCTCGTGGCCCCGCTCGATCCCGCCAAACGCTTGCGCGAAGTAGCGGACGGGCATGAACGAGTCACCAACGACGAGGATCTTCATGCAACGCATAGCTTGACACCGAGCGCGCTCAAGCATAACATCGTCCTGTCCGTACATGCTCGACCAAAATTTCAAAGACCCGGAATTGGCGACGGAACAGCAGTCGAACTCGGATATGCGCGGGTGCAGACGCTTGAGATCCGTGGACCATCCATCTGTCCCCGCAGCTCTCGGGATCGCAAGAAGAGCCGCACCACTCGCAACGAGCCGGGTTTCCGCCCGCTTGACCTTCCTCAAGCGACCTTCTGATGGCCCGCTGGATTGATTGGGTACATACTTCACCCGCCACGGCTCGCGGGCACAGGTGGCTGGCGAATGAATGATCTACCGCATATGTCTATTGACCGCACCTCGCCCGTCCCGTTCTATTTCCAACTTGCCGAAGCGCTCGAGGGGGAGATCCGAAGCGGTCGCTGGACGCCGGGGACGCGTCTTCCCTCCGAGCCCGAGCTTTGCGAGCACTACGCCCTCTCCCGCACCACCGTCCGTCAAGCACTCGCGCGACTTGAGCAGCGCGGCCTCATCGAGCGCCTGAAAGGCCAAGGGACGTTTGTACGGCGCGGCCAACCCGGGCTCTGGCTCCTACAGTCGTCCGAAGGCTTCTTCCAAGAAGAGGTCGACCGCTTCGGCCGCACCGTCACGTCACGGGTTCTGCGCGCCGAACGCGGTTCGTTGCCGCCATGGGCCTGCAATCTGCTCGGACTCCCGCCGCAAGCGGAAGGCGCGACGATCGAGCGGCTCCGCTTCCTCGACGGACTCGTCGCGCTGTTCGTCGTCAACCACCTTACCGAGCGCGTCGCGGACGCGGCGCTTGCGATCAACAATCCGAACGAGTCGCTCTATCGCCGCATCCGTGAGCGAACGGGCATTGAGCCGCATGGGGGGCGCCGGACCGTAGAGGCCATCGCAGCGCCCGAGTGGGTCGCTGACCTGCTCCAGGTAAGCACGGCTGCGCCCGTCGCCTACATCGAGTCGGTCGCATGGGATTCTGAGCTCGTCCCGTTTGACTGTTACCGAGCATGGCTGCGCACCGACCGGACACGCATCGACATCCAGGTTAGCGGAGCCATGACGGCGCTGCAACCACTCGAGCTCGGACACCAGGCAGGACAGGCGTGAGCTTGCTCGCAGGCAGGCGCGCGATCATCACCGGCGCGGGTAACGGCATCGGCCGAGAGACCGCAAAGGTATGCGCCCGCGAGGGTGCCCGGGTTGGCGTGCTCGATGTCGACGCCGTAGCAGCAGAGCGCACGGTCGCGGAGATCGAGGCCGGCGGTGGGCAAGCGCTTGCTCTCGTCGCCGACCTGACAGACGAGGCGCAGGTGGAGGGCGCCGTCTTGCGGGCGGTAGACGCTTGGGATGGGCTCGACACCGTAATCGGCTGCGCTGGCGTGCAGCTCGCAGGGCAGGACGATCGCGCCGACCGACTCGCGCTCGAGGTCTGGCGCCGCACGATCGACGTCAACCTCACCGGGATGTTCCTGATCTCAAAGCACGGGATCCGTGAGCTGCTGCGAACGGGCGGCGGCGCAGTCGTCCTTGTTTGCTCGCCAACGGGACTCTTCGGCTGCGCCCCAGGCTATGACGCCTACTCGGCAAGCAAGGCCGGCGTATACGGCCTCGTTCGCGTCCTAGCGGCCGACTACGCGGAGGAGGGAATCCGTATCAACGGCGTGGTGCCCGGGTACACGCGGACACCGATGACCGACTGGGTCACGCCGGATGAGCACGAGGCCCTGCTGCGCACGATCCCGCTGCGCCGTGCTGGGAAGCCGGAGGAGGTAGCGGAGGTAATCGCGTTCCTTGCCTCTGACCGAACGCCCTATACGACAGGCGCCATCTGGGCCGCCGACGGCGGGATGACGGCGGTCTGAAGGGTGTCTGAGATGAAGAAGGTGACGCTCAGGGAATTCGAGCGGATCTTCGAGTCGGTCAAGAACTGGGGCCGTTGGGGCCCAGATGACGAGCTGGGAACGCTCAACTACATCACGCCCGACAAGGTACGCGAGGCGGCAGCGCTCGTTTGCTCGGGACGCCGTGTCTCGATGGCAGTCCCGATCAACACGGTCGCCGGCCCCGACAATCCGATGCCGGCGACCCTGCTGCTCGTACAGGGACACGACGTTCCGATCGACGGGAGTCCGGTTCGCTTCGCCCTCGATTGGCTCGGTATGGCGGCGCACGGCGATTGCCACACGCACGTCGACGCGCTGTGCCACATCTCATATGCGGGACTCACCTACAACGGTCGGCCAGCCAGCGACGTACTGAAATCGACCGGCGCGGTCGCGGAAGACATCGCTACTTATCACACCGGGCTAGTCGGGCGCGGGGTGCTCCTCGACATTCCGCGTCTTCGCGGCGTCAGGTGGCTCGAGCCGGGAGAGGTCGTGACACGAGCCGAGCTCGAAGCCTGCGCGGAAGCGGAAGACGTCGCGATCGGCGAAGGGGATATCCTTGTGCTTCGTACGGGCCATCACCGACGGCGCCTCGAACTCGGCCCTTGGGACAACAGTCCGCCGCCGACCGGCGAGGGCAAGGCAGGCCTCCACGTCGATGCGATCCCGTGGATGCACGAGCGGCGCATAGCCGCCTTCCTCCCCGACGGTGATGGAGAAGCCGTCCCCAGCGTGGTCGAGGGAATCACCTACCCGATCCACCCTCTCCAGGTTGTAGCGATGGGGATGCTCGTCTCCGACAGCCTCCAGTTCGAGGAGCTAGTTGTCGCCTGTGAAGAGGAGGGGCGCTACGAGTTCATGGTGGTCGGACTGCCGCTTAGACTGCCGGGCGCCACCGGCTCACCATGGAACCCGATTGCCATTTTCTGAGAGGAGAAGAGAATGGAAGCACGCCAGAGCGCGGCGAAGCTCAGCGGCCTGCTCGGCAGGCAATTACAGATCTCACAGATCGCAGTGGTCTGCCACGATCTCAAAAAGACCATGGCGCAGTACACAAACCTTCTTGGTTGGGGCCCGTGGAATGTCTACCGGCACGAGCCGCCGCGGCTCCATGACACGGTCGTCCGCGGCAAACCCACAGACTACACAATGCTCGGGGCCGAAACGCACGTCGGCAACATTGGCTTCGAACTGCTACAACCACTGGCGGGTCCGAGCATCTACAAGGAGTGGCTTGAGCGACACGGGGAAGGCCTGCACCATGTGGCAGTTATGCTGCACGACTTCGCCGAGTCGGCGGAGCTCAAGGCACGATTCGCTGAGATCGGAGCAACCGTCCTCATGGGCGGCCGAATTGGTCAAGCGATCGAGTTCTACTACCTCGACACAGAACCATCGCTGAAGATCATCCTTGAGTCCGGCTCAGGGCACGCAATCGATCTCACACCGGACTACGTTTACCCGTAGGGCAGTGCATGATGAGCTCCGGGAACAGGTGCTCGCGGCGAACCTCGAACTCGCCGCGCGCGGCCTCGCCCACGCGAGTTTTGGCAACGTCAGTGGAGTCGATCGCGAAGCAGGCGTCATCGCGATCAAGCCGAGCGGCGTCGCTTACTCTGAGCTCCGTACCGAGCTTATCGCACTCGTCTCCCTAGAGGGTGGCGAGCACCTCGCGGGCCTGCGGCCCTCATCTGACACGCCGACCCACCGTGAGCTGTACCGCGCGCTGGAAGGCATCCAAGGTGTCGCGCACACCCATTCCATCTATGCCACCTCGTGGGCCCAGGCTCGACGTCCCATTCCATGCCTGGGCACGACCCACGCAGACTCCGTCAACGGGCCCGTGCCCTGCACGCGTCCGCTGACCGATGAAGAGTGCGGTGCCGATTATGAGCGCCTGACAGGGGCGGCGATCATCGAAGCGCTCGAGGGGCGTGATCCCCTCGAGGTGCCCGGGGTGCTCGTAGCGTCGCATGGGGTATTTACCTGGGGCGGCTCAGCCGCCGAGGCGGTTGAGCAGGCCTCAACACTCGAAGTGATCGCGCAGCTTGCTTTCAACTCGGTCGTCCTCGGCGGTAAGGTGGAGCCTGTGTCGGAGGCGTTGCTCGATCTCCATTTCCAGCGCAAGCATGGTCCAAACGCTTACTACGGGCAGCGATGAGCAGGGTTGCACTCATTACCGGCGGAGGCACAGGTATCGGCGCGGCTGCGGCGAAGCTTCTCTCCGCGAAGGGTCTCGATGTTGCGATCGTTGGACGTCGTGCTGAGCCTCTCGAGGCCGTGTGCTCCGAGCTTAGTGGCAACGCAATCGCGATCCCTGCAAACGTGGGGGAGCCAGAAGCCCCTAGGCAGATCGTGGCAGAAGTGCTGAGAGCCTACGGACGGCTAGATGTGCTCGTGAACAACGCGGCTGTCATCCAGAACGGATCGCTCGAGTCATTTACCCGTGAGGTGTTCGAGCAACACTACGCCGTCAACGTTGCGGGACCATTCTTCCTCCTCAACGCAGCGCTCCCTGCGCTGCGCGCATCTCCAGAAGCTGCTGTGGTGAACGTGAGTTCGTCCGTCGGGTCAATGGTCAAACCGGGGAGCGCGCTCTACGGCTCGACAAAAGCCGCACTCGAGTACCTGACCCGAGCATGGGCGTACGAGCTAGCTGCCGACCGCATCCGCGTCAACTGTGTCGCACCCGGACCTATCGACACGCCGATCCACGCGACCTACACCGACGACCTGGAGGCGACATACGCTGACCTTGTCCGTCGCATCCCGCTTGGGCGCATGGGTCGCGTCGAGGATGTCGCCACCTGGATCTGGTTTCTCGTTGCCCCAGAGACCGCTTGGACAACTGGCAACGTAATCCACGTGGACGGAGGACAGGTACTCGGTCTCCCTGCGTCAGCGGGCGGATGAGAACGCCCTGGATCTCACTGCAACGCGCGCGTCGGCAGACCACAACCCCGAACCTCGTGAGAACGGTTCTCCTTCGGCACCCGCCGGCTCGATCATCCCTGGGCCGATCGGATTGCTGGGCGCGATCCGGGCCGCGCCCTTGCTGAGTCCTGTCGTCGTAGCCCTGCGCTGAGCCCGACTCCGAAGCTGGACTCCCGCGTGCGCGATCGGGCGGAGCAGCCCTACTCGTCGGCCATCGCCGGGTGGCCCATGCCGACGTGCACCCCGGCCGGCACCCCGACGCGCTCGCCGACGCGGGCAAGCAGCGCGAGCAGCTGCTCGCGCTCGGCGACGCTCAGATCGCGCACCAGCTCGCGCTCGTGGGCGACCGCCCGCGCAAAGGCGCGCTTTAGCACGCGCTTGCCGGCGGCGGTCAGATAGAGCGCGTGGGCGCGGCGATCATCGGGGTTGGGGCGGCGCTCCACCAGGCCCTTGCGCTGCAGCGAGTCGATGAACGCAACCATCCTGCTTGGTGCCACCCCCATCCGCTCGGCGATCGCCTGCTGGGCCAGCCCCGGTGAGGCCGCCAACGTCCGAAGCAGCGCAAAGTCGCGCGGCTCAAGGCCGAGCGGCGCGAGCGTCGCTGCAAAGCGCCGCGCAATGGCGTAGCCGGTCGCGGAGATCGTAAAGCCCACCGACCGAAACGGTGCGGCCGGCGGCCCGAGCGGGATGCCGTCTGCGATAGCGGCGGGCCAGCCCACTCCAGCACGGCGCCGGGCGGCGCCTGTCTCCTGCGGGCCGGCTTGGCTGGTCCCCTCCACGGAGCCTTCGTCGCGCACGCCCAAATTATATCTACCCGCCAGAAGTTTTTATGCTAGAAATGATTTCGCTTTGGAATTGTATTCGGCCGTATCGAGTTTCGTGGAGGAGAGGACATGACCGACTCGCCATCTCAGCCCAGCGCTGCGGCCGGCAGCGCAACCGCCCGTCTGGCGCAACTGGTGCTCGCCCATCGGCGGCTGGTTCTGCTCGCCTGGCTGCTGCTGCTGCTCCCAGCCGGGATCTACGGCGCCAGCCACGTCCAGAAGCGCCTGTCGGTGGACTTCTCGCTGCCGGGAGAGCCCGGCTATGAAACCGCCCAGAGAATCGTGCACATCTACGGCAACGGCGGCGAGACCGATCCCGCGGTCGTGCTTGTCACCCTCGCACACGGTCACAGCGTCTTCGCCGAGCGGCGGCGCCTCGCGGTCGCCTTCCAGCGCGCGCGCAACGCGGTCCCGGGCGCCCGACTCGTCGACTTCGCCGCCAGTGGCGACAGGCGCTTTGTGATCGACCACGGTCAGGCGACGTTCGCGCTCGTGTTCACCGCTCCGCAGCGAACGTTCAGCGCCCCCAGAGTCCCGGAGCGCGTGCAGCAGGCGGTGATCGCAGCGCTCGGGCCCCGCGCCCGCGTGGGCCTCACCGGCCTCTCGCAGCTGGCAGCCGGCGGCAAGGCCAGCGGCCCTGGCGTCCTCGTCGAGACGCTGATCGGCGCCGGCGGCGCGCTTGTCGTACTGGCGTTCGTGTTTGCTTCGCTGCTGGCGCTGGTGCCGCTGCTTGTTGCCGCCTGCTCGATCCTCACGACGCTGCTGGTCGTCCTCGGGCTGAGCACCTTCGCCAACGTCTCGTTCATCGTGCTGTTCCTGGTCTCGCTGGTGGGGCTTGGGGTTGCGATCGACTACTCGCTTTTGATCGTCACCCGCTGGCGGGAGGAGCGTGCCCGCGGGCGCGCGAACGAGCAGGCAATCGTGGCGACGATGGCCACCGCTGGACGTGCGGTCGTGCTCTCCGGGCTGACCGTCGCGGTCGGGCTTCTGTCGCTGCTCGTGCTGCCCGTCCCCGGCCTGCGCAGCGTCGGCTACGGGGGGATGCTGATCCCGCTGGTATCGACTGGCGTTGCGCTGACGCTGCTGCCTGCGCTGCTGGGCAGCATCGGCCCCCGCGCCGACTGGCCGCGCGTGCGCCACGAGCGCCATGCCAGCCGCGCTTGGACGACGTGGGCGAGCGTGATCGTCCGCCGTCGAGCGCTTGCCGCGATCGCCGCCCTGGCCGCGCTCGCGGCGCTGGTCGCGCCCGTCTTCAGCCTCACCACCGGGGAGACCGCGGCCAGCGCCTACGCCCGCACCGGCGCTGCCCACAACACCTACCGGCAGCTCATCGCAGACGGTGGGCCGGGCGGCGCGCTGACGCCGATCGAAGTGCTCACGCGCTCAAGCCAGGCACCCGCGGTGCGCGCGCGCCTTGAGCATGTCGCCGGGATCGCCACCGTCGCGCGCTCGCACACCGCGGACAGTAACCGCGCCGGCACGACCGTACTGGTGGCGATCCCTCGCCGGGAAACGGTCAACGCCTCATCGCTTGCGCCGGTGCGCGCGGTCCGCGCCGCCGTTCACAGCCAGCCGGGGGTGCTCGGCGTCGCCGGCGACGGCGCCATCGAACTCGACTACCAGCACGCGATTTTCGGCAGCTTCCCGCTGATGTTTGCAGTGATCGCGCTGCTCACGATCGCGCTGCTGACGCGGGCGCTGCGCTCTGTTGTTCTCGCCGTCAAGGCGGTGGCGCTCAACCTCGTCTCGATGGCGGCGGCCTTTGGCGTCATGACCTGGTTCTGGCAAGAGGGCCACGGCTCCTCGCTTTTGCTCGGAATACCAGCGACGGGTGCGATCACCTTCTGGATCCCCCTGATGGTCTTCGCCTTCCTGTTCGGCCTCTCGATGGACTATGAGGTGTTCATCCTCACGCGCGTGCGCGAGGAGTATGAGCGCAGCGGGTCAACCGACGCCGCGGTCATCGAGGGGCTGGGCAGAACCGGGCGGCTCGTAACAAGCGCGGCCCTGATCTTGTTTCTGTCATTCGCCTCGCTCGCCTCGGCGCCGGACACCGACATCAAGGTGCTGGCCACCGGGCTTGGCATCGGCATCCTGCTCGACGCCACGCTGGTGCGAGCGCTGCTGTTGCCCGCGCTCGTCTCACTTCTAGGACGGCTGAACTGGTGGTTCCCAGCGCCGCTGGCGCGCGCCCTGCGCGTCCCCCCTGCCGCAGCGCTCGAGACGGAGGTTGGCTAGCACGTCGCCAAAGCGACGCCCAATCCGAGCGCAGGCCTGCGCAACCGTCACCAGCTTGGCATGGGTCAGGCGGCCAGGCCGTGTGCCTCGCCCGTGGGTGCAGGGAGAGCAAGGACGCCCGGGTGAAGGCGCAGCAGCCCCGTTTCAAAGAGAGCCAGTACCCCCAGCCGGAGTCGAACCGGCGATCTCCTGCGTGAAAGGCAGGCGTCCTAACCGCTAGACCATGGGGGCGCCCGCCTCATTGTAGGTCTGGGCCCCTCCTCAACCGAGTCCCCCAGCCGGCTCGGCCCCACCGCACGGGGAGATGGCCCGTCGGGCGGCGTCGACGGAAGGGCGGCTTGACTCGCCGCTTCGCAAGGCCGCCGAGGGGCTCGGCAGGGGGAGCGACCGCCCGGCGCGCCTCGACCTGCCGGCCGACCCGCGAGCCCGCGCCGCTGATGGCGGCGACGCCCACATTGCGCTAGGCTCACGATCGAGGAGAGGAGCGGAGAGGAGGGGTCGGTGAGCGACGGTTCCCGGCAGCGATTGCCACGCCGGCTGCGGGCAACGCACGTGGCAGCGGCCGCGAGGGGCGCGGATGGCAAGCGCTGGGGCCGCAGGCGCCGCCCTGCTCGAGCGCTCGCGCTCGATCATCGGGCGGATCGACCGCTTCGATGCCTGGTCGCTGCCCTACTACGCGATCTTCACGATCGGGATCGGCTACCTCTTCACCTTCTACGACATCTTCGACATCAACGTCTCCTGGATCCAGACGTGCGTGGAGATCAAGAAGGGCTGCACGCCGGTCAACGCGGGCTCCTCGATCACCTTCCCGATCCTCATCAACCTGCTCGCCTACATCCTCGGCTCGCTGGCGTTCAGCCCGCTGGCTGACCGCTTCGGCCCGCCGCAACATGCTGATCTTCACGATGGCGCTCACAGGCGCCGGCTCTCTCTGGAACGGCTTCGTGCACGACTACAACGCGTTCGTCGCAGCCCGCGGGGTGACCGGCGCGGGCATCGGCGCGGATCTTGCGATCGTCAACACCTATGTGGGCGAGCTCGCGCCGCGGGGCGGGCGCGCGAAGTGGCTGTCGTTCATCTTCATCATGTCGGCGCTTGGGGCGACGGTCGGCGTCTGGCTGGGCCTGATCCTGACGACGCCCTCGGCACCGTTCCCACACGGCTTCCCCGACACGCTCACCCCGGCCAACGGTTGGCGGATCATGTACTGGGTGGGCGCTGGACTGGCGGCCTTCGGCGTGCTCTTGCGCGTGGAGCTGCCGGAGTCCCCCCGCTGGCTGGTCTCGCAGAGACGCCTGGATGAAGCCGAGCGGATCACAGTGCAGATGGAGGAGAAGGCCTCCCGCCGCGGCCACCTGCCGCCGCCGCTTGCGCCAAGCCAGGTCCGCCTGCCCGAACGCCGGGCCACCTACGCCGAGATCGCCGGCGACCGCACCTACCGCCTTCGCGCACTGTTGATGATCCTCGTCTGGTCGGCCGCGTACGTGACCGTCTACTCGTACGCCGCCGGCTTTGTCAGCGTGCTCACCGGGCTCGGCCTGCCGCCGCCCGAGGCGGGGATCCTCGTCGCGGTCGGCGTCTCCGGCTTCATCGCCTGCGCGATCGCGGCGTTCTTCCTCGCGGAGCGGCTCGAGCGCAAGCACTGGCTGCCGCTCGGCGCGGCGATCACGATCATCGGCGCGCTGATCGCGGGACTGGCGGGGAAGCAGTCGCTGACCTGGGCGTTCCTCGGCGTCGCGATCATCTTCTTCGGCTTCAACGTCTGGGTGCCGATGACCTACGCGTGGTCGATCGAGCTCTTCCCCACCCGCGCTCGCACAAGCGGCTATGCGCTCGGCGACGGGCTCGGCCACGGCGCCGGGGCCGTCGGGGTCAAGTACGTGGTGCCACTGATGGTCGGCATCAGCACGGTCGGGGCGCTTGTGATCATCGCGAGCTTCCTCTGCTTCGCAGCGCTATTGGCGCAGTTCGGCGTGCGCACCCGCAACCGCCCGCTCGACGAGATCTCGCCGTAGCCCGCCGGCGCGGGCGCGGGACGCCGAGCCGAAGCGGAGCAGCGCGAGCGCATCCGCGATGATTGACCCTGCGGGCCGCCGTAGCTCAGCTGGTAGAGCAGCGGACTTTTAATCCGTTGGTCCTGGGTTCGAATCCCAGCGGCGGCACCTCTCGAGCCGAGCCGGTCGAAGGCCTCCCGGACGCGGGCGACAGCGGTCGCAGAGAACCATCCCAGATGAACAGCCGCAATCGAACTCGAATGAGACGGGCGCCGACACGCCAGCCGTCGCAGGAAGCGCCACCCGTCGAGCGCCGCGCGCGCGAGCGGCAGGCGCTCGCAGCGCTGCTCGATGCGCCACGGTTCGAGCTGATCCCGCTGCGGGGGGCGCTCGAGCGCGCCGAGGCGCTCGCGCCCGGGGCGCGCGTGAGCGTAACCGCCTCACCGGGCAAGCCGCTGGAGGCGACCGTGGAGCTGGCCGCGGCGCTCGCGGCGCGCGGGTTCATCGCAACCCCCCACCTCTCGGCGCGGATGGTCCGTGACCGCAGCCATCTCGCCGAGCTGTTGAGCAGCGCAGCCGAGGCGGGGATCAGGCACGCGTTCGTCGTCGGCGGCGATGCGAAGGAGCCCGGCGAGTTCCCGGACGGGCTCGCCCTGCTGCGGGCGATGGCGGAGCTTGGCCATCCGTTCGAGTCCATCGGGGTCCCCGCCTATCCGCAGGGTCACCCGCAGATTCCGGAAGGCGCGCTGCTCGCGGCGCTGCGCGACAAGGCGCGCTACGCCGACCACTACACGACCCAGCTGTGCTTCGACGTCACGGCGATCGAGCGGTTCCTCGCCGCCCGCGCCTCCGAGGGCCTGCCGCTGCGAGCGCTGATCGGCACCCCCGGGGTGGTCGAGCCCCGCCGGCTGATGTCGATCGCACGGCGGATCGGGGTCGCCGACGTCAGGCGCTTCGCCCGCAAGAACCTCTCGTTTGCGCTCCGCCTCGCCGGACTCGGTGGCTTCTACCGCCCGACAAGGCTGACCAGGCAGCTGGCGGCAATCGCCGCCAGGCCCGGCTCGCCGATCGCCGGCTTGCACATCTACACCTTCAACGCCGTGCAGGAGACCGAGCGCTGGCGCCGGCAGCTGCTCGAGCAGCTGCAGCAGGCGCAGTAGAGGCCGCAGGTGGCCAAAGCCAGCGGATGCGGGCCGGCCAGGCGCGCGCAGGCGAGGCCGACCGTGCTCAGGCGGGCGCGTCGGGATGAAGCGCGAGCGCCTCGATCTCGACCAGCATGCGCGGGTCGACGAGCCCCGCGACCTCGACCAGCGTCATCGCCGGCGGATGCTCGCCGAACGCCTCGCGATGCGCGCGCCCGACCTCGGCGGCGCGGCTGACGTCGGTCACGTACACGCGAGTCTGGATCACGTCGGCGAGGCTCGCCCCCACGCGGTGGAGCTCGCGCTCGAGCTTGCGCAGGATCTCCGCCGCCTGCTCATACGGGGTCTGGCCGAGCACGACGCCCGCAGCGTCGACCGAGGTTGTGCCGGCGGTCACAATCAGCCCGCCGGCCCGCACGAGACGGCAGAAGCCATGCGCCTCCTCCCACGGCGAGGGCGGATCGCCCGCAAGACGCACGATCCGCGAGCGAGAGGCGCTCAATGGCGGAAGTGCCGGTGGTCGGTGAACACCATCGCCGCCCCCGCCCGGTCGACCGTCTCGATCACCTCCTGATCGCGGACCGAGCCACCCGGCTGGATGATCGCGCTGACACCCGCGTCCAGCGCCAGCTGCGGCCCATCCGGAAACGGGAAGAACGCATCCGAGGCGAGCGCCGCGCCGGCGAGGGGCGAGCGCGCCTTCTCCACGGCCAGGCGCACCGCATCGACGCGGCTCATCTGGCCAGCCCCGATCCCGACCGAGGCGCACTCGCGGCTCAACACGATCGCGTTCGAGCGCACGTGCTTGCAGACCCTCCAGGCGAACAGCAGCTCCCGCCACTCCTCCTCGCTCGGCTGACGCCGGGAGACCACCCGCATCGCCGAGCGCTCCTCCCTCAGCTGGTCGCGATCCTGCACGAGCAGCCCGCCGATCACCTGGCGCAGCGCCGGCTCGGCCGGGCGCGGCGCGCGTCGCTCGTGGTCCTCGAGCACCCGCATCCGCGACCTTGCGCCCAGCACCTCGAGCGCCTCTTCGTCGTACCCGGGGGCGAGCAGCACCTCGACGAACTGGCCCATCAGCGCCTCGGCCAGGGACCGCTGCACCGGCCGGTTGAAGCAGATCACCCCGCCGAAGGCCGAGTCCGGGTCGCAGGCGAAGGCACGCTCGTACGCCTCAAGCGCGCTCTGTCCGAGCGCGACGCCGCAGGGGTTGTTGTGCTTGACGATCACGCACGCGGGGGCATCGAACTCGCCGAGCAGCGCCCGCGCCGAATCGAGGTCGAGCAGGTTGTTGTAGGACAGCTGCTTGCCCCCGTGCTGGGAGACCATCGAGAGCAGGTGCGTCCTGGCTCCGACCTGGACGTAGTAGGCGGCGCGCTGGTGCGGGTTCTCGCCGTAGGGGAGCTCCAGCAGCCGCTCATATGCTCGCACCAGCAACGAGGGGAAGTCCTCGCGCTTCTCCTGGAACCAGCGCGCGATCGCGCTGTCGTAGCGGGCGGTGTAGGCAAACGCCTCGGCCGCGAGGCTCTCGCGCGTGGCCAGCGAGAGCCGTCCGCCGGACTCCCGCAGCTCGGCCAGCACCGCGTCGTAGCTCTCGGGGCTGACGACCGGCGCGGCGAAGCGGTGGTTCTTGGCGGCCGCGCGGATCATCGCCGGTCCGCCGATGTCGATGTTCTCGATCACCTCCGCCTCGCTCACCCCGCGCGCGGCCGCGGCCCGCTCGAACGGGTAGAGGTTCACGCAGACGAGGTCGACCGGCTCCACCTCATGCTCCCGCGCGGCCTGTACGTGGGCGGGATCGTCGCGGACCGCCAGCAGGCTCGCGTAGAGCTTGGGGTGAAGCGTCTTGACGCGGCCATCCATGATCTCGGGAAAGCCGGTGAGATCGGCGATCGGCCGCGCGCGGATGCCCGCGCGCTCGAGCTCACGGGCGGTACCGCCGGTCGAGACGAGCTCGATCCCAAGCTCGGCGAGGCCGCGCGCGAACTCGACGATGCCGGTCTTGTCGGAGACGGACAGAAGCGCCCTCGAGATGACGACCTCTCCGGCGGCGGCGCGCGCCAGCGTCGACGCTGCCCTCGGCTCGGTGCTCATCGCCGTCCGCACTCTAGCGCTGATCGCCGCTCGATCAGGACCCGGCGGGGGTTCGCCGGATCGAGCCGGAGCGCGCCTGCCGCAAACAGCCGGACAGCCTCGGGCAGCAGCTCGTGCTCGAGCTCATGCAGGGCGGCGAGCACCTCGCCCTCCTCGCGCGCATCGGGCAGCTCCAGCGCCCGCTGCAGGATCACCGGGCCGCTGTCGATGCCCCGGTCGACGAAGTGGACGGTGACGCCGAACACCTTGACCCCGTAGTCGAGCGCCTGCCGAACCGCGTGCAGGCCGGGGAAGGAGGGCAGCAGCGCCGGGTGGACGTTGATCACCGCCTGCGGGAAGCGCTCTAGGAAGCGCTCGTGCAGCAGGCGCATGTAGCCGGCGAGGACGACCAGTCGCACCCCGTGGCGCTCGAGCCAATCGGCGATCGCCTCGTCGCGGGCGGCGCGGTCGGGGTAGGCGCGCGGCTCAAAGACGGCGGTGGGGATTCCGGCGGCGCGGGCGCGGGCGAGCGCGGGGGCCGCGGGGCGGTCCGAGGCGACGGCGGCGATCCGGATCCCGCCCGAGCCGTGGACGCGATCGAGCAGCGCCTGCAGGTTGGTGCCCTCGCCGGAGGCGAGCACGCCGACCAGCAGCGGCTGCCTGGCGAGCTCACCGCCTCGCCTGCGGCTGCCTGAGGATGCCATCGCCGGTCGTCTCAGACTCGCGCCAGCGGCAGCTCCACGGGCGCACCTGCTGCGCTGCGCGCAAGCGCGTACTTGCCGCTCGCCAGCTCGCTGCGAGCAAGCGGATAGTCGCCCGAGAAGCACGCGTCGCAGTGCTCGCCGCGCGTGCCGCCGATCGCCTCGTAGACGCCCTCCAAGGTGAGGTAGTGCAGCGAGTCGCAGCCGAGCTTGGCGGCGATCTGCGCAACCGTGCGCCCGTGGGCGATCATCTCCTCGCGGCTCGACATGTCGATGCCGTAGTGGCAGGGGTGGCGGATCGGCGGCGATGAGATCCGCAGATGGACCTCGGCGGCGCCGGCATCGCGCAGCATCTGCACGATCTGCGGCAGCGTGTTGCCGCGGACGATCGAATCGTCGACGACGATCAGGCGCTTGCCGGCCACCACCTCCGGGATCGGGTTGAACTTCAGCCGCACGCCCTGGCGGCGCAGCTCCTGGCCTGGCTGGATGAAGGTGCGCGCGACGTAGCGGTTCTTGATGAAGCCGTCGTCCTGCGGCAGGCCGGCAGCGCGCGCAAGCCCGCGGGCGGCCGCGTTGCCCGAGTCGGGCACCGGGATCACCAGATCGGCGGCGACCGGCGCCTCGCGCCAGAGGATCTCGCCCATCTTCGCCCGCGCGACCTGCAGCACGGTCCCGTTCATGCGCGAGTCGGGCCGCGCGAAGTAGATGTACTCAAAGATGCAGAACGCGCGTCGCCCCGCGCCCAGCCGCCATGAGCGCAGGCCGCTCGAGTCCAGGCAGACCGCCTCCCCCGGCTCGACGTCGCGCATGTACCTGGCGCCGATCAGGTCAAGCGCGCAGGATTCGCTGGCCACGCACCAAACCTCCTCGCCCTCGCCATCCTCGATCCGCCCCAGCGCGAGCGGCCTGATCCCATGCGGATCACGGAAGGCAAGCACCGCCTCCTCCGTCATCACGACGGTGGAGAAGGCGCCCTCGAGCCGCGGCGCCACCTCGGCGAGCGCATCCTCGATGCGCTCCGCCTCGTGCGCCGCCAGCAGCGCGGCGATGATCTCGGAGTCCGAGGTCGAGCGGAATGGGATGCCGCGCTCGCGCAGCTCGGAGTGCAGCTCGACCGCGTTGATCAGGTTGCCGTTGTGCGCCAGCGCCAGCGTACGGCGGTCGTCGCGGACGATCGGCTGCGCGTTCTCCCACTCGGAGGCGCCGGTCGTCGAGTAGCGGACGTGGCCGATCGCCATGTCGCCGACGAGCGAGCGCAACATGTGATCGTCGAACACCTGCGCCACGAGCCCCTGGTCTCGGATCGCCATGATCTCGCCCCCGCGTGTGGCGGTGGCGATGCCCGCGGACTCCTGGCCGCGGTGCTGCAGCGCGAACAGAGCGAAGTAGGCCATGCGGGCCACATCCCGACCGGGGGCGTAGATCCCGAAGACCCCACACTCCTCGCGCGGCCCGTCGCGATCGTGGTGGAGAGGCGCCATCGCTTCAAACCGCCCACTTGAAAGGCTAGCAGCGGCTCTAGACGTACCGCGCCAGCCCCCGCTCCCACGCGGCGCGGAGCTCGTCCAGCGTAAGCGAAAGGAGACCCTCGAGCTCAAGCCGCTCGCCGCCGACCGTGCCGATGATCCGCATCCCCGCGAGCGCCGCCATCGGCCCGGAGACGACGAACGCCGTCCCCAGGCACTCGCCGAAGGGGTCGAGCTCGACGGGCAGCCGCACGCGCGCCCCGATCCCGCCGGCGATGCAGCACTCCGCAAGCGCGGTCGCAATCCCTCCTTCGGCGATGTCGTGGGCGCTGCGCAGAGCGCCGCTGCGCACGCCCTCGCGCACGCGCAGATGCGCGTCACGGATCGCGCTGTCCTCCGGGCGCAGCAGCTCGCCGGAGGGCGGCAGACCGCACAGCCGGCTGAGCTCCGAGCCGGCGCGCACGGGGGTGAACGGCCCGAGGAGGGCGATCGCGTCCCCCTCGCGCGCGAAGCCGAGGCGGCCAGCGCGAGCGGCGTCCGGCAGGCGCCCGACCATGCCGATCACCGGCGTCGGCAGGATCGGGCCCTCCGGCCCTTCGTTGTAGAGCGAGACGTTGCCGCCGACGACCGCCACCTGAAGGGCGCGGCAGGCCTCGGCGATGCCCTCGACCGCCTCTGTCAGCTGGAAGGCGATCTGCCCCTTCTCGGGGTTGCCGAAGTTCAGGCAGTTGGTCACGCCGAGCGGCTCGGCGCCGACGCAGGCGAGGTTGGCGGCGCACTCCCACACGGCCTCGGCGGCGCCCGCCCGGGGGTCGCAGGCAACCCGGCGGCCGTTGCCGTCGATGGCGAGCGCGATCGCCGGCCCGCCGCCGCGACCGGAGCCCGGCCCCGCAGGTGGGTCCTGGCGCTCGCCGACCGCGCCCACCTCGGCCGCCAAGTCGCCGGCCAGCATCAGGACCGCCGCATCCGCCTGCTCGGGCCGACGCACGGTGCGCGACTGCACGACCGCGTCGTACTGCTCGAACACGCGCCGGCGCGAGGCGAGGTTGGCGCTTTCAAGCAGCGCCAGGAGCGTCCGCGCAGGATCCTCCTCGGCGCGCAGGATCCTCGGCGGCGCCGGATAGGCGACGGGCCGGGGCTCCGGCTCAAGCTCGTACAACGGACACTCGTCGAGCAACAGCGACAGCGACAGCTCTCCGAGCACCTCGCCGCGGTCAAGCACGCGCAGCCGCGGGAGATCGGTCACCTTGCCGATCGGCGTGGCCAGCACCTCCCAGCGCTCGCAGGCGCCCAGCACCTCGCCGACCAGCTCGGGCGCAACCACGCACAGCATCCGCTCCTGCGACTCGGAGATCATGATCTCGAACGGCTCCATCCCAGGCTCGCGCAACGGCACGCGCGATATGTCGATATCGAGCCCGACCCCCCCCTTGCCCGCCATCTCGGCGGCGGCCGAGGTCAGCCCCGCGGCGCCGAGGTCCTGAAGCGCCACCAGCAGGCGCCGATCGAGCAGCTCAAGGCAGCACTCGAGCAGCTTCTTCTCCGTGAACGGGTCGCCGATCTGCACCGAGGGCCGCTTGGCATCCTCGCTTTCGCCAAGCTCGGCCGAGGCGAGCACGGAGGCCCCGCCGATCCCATCGCGCCCGGTAAGCGCACCAAGCAGCAGCAGTACGTTGCCGGGCCCGGCAGCGGCCGAGCGGATCAGCCGCTCGCGGGGAGCGAGGCCGACGCACATCACGTTGATCAGGCAGTTGCGCTCGTAGCTCGGATCGAAGTACAGCTCGCCGCCCACGGTGGGGACGCCGACCGAGTTACCGTAATGGCCGATGCCGGCCACGGCATGCTCGAGCAGGTAGCGCGCGCGGGGGGCGGCAGGCTCGCCGAAGCGCAGCGAGTCAAGTAGCGCGACCGGGCGGGCGCCAAGGGCAAAGACGTCGCGGAGGATGCCGCCGACGCCGGTCGCCGCCCCCTGGAAGGGCTCAACCGCGCTCGGGTGGTTGTGCGACTCGACCTTGAAGACCGCCGCCAACTCGCCCCCGAGATCGACCGCGCCGGCGTTCTCGCCGGGTCCAACGAGCACGTGCGGCGAGGAGGTCGGCAGCCGTCGCAGCAGCCTGCGGGAGTGCTTGTAGGCGCAGTGCTCGGACCACATCAGCGAGAGCATCGCCAGCTCAACCTCATTCGGCGCCCGGCCGAGGCTGGCGAGGATCCGCTCGTACTCGGCGTCGCTTAGGCCGAGCTCGCGATGGCGCGCCCTGGGCGGGGAGGCGGGGCGCGCCCTGGGCGGCGGGGCGGGGGTCACGCGGCGATCGCGGGAGCGCTCTTGGAGCCGGCGCGGGTCGTCGCCGACGCGCTTGACGCGAGGTGCGCGGCGATCGAGGCGAATACGCTGAGGCCGTCGGTCGAGCCCGTGAGCGCCTCGACGGCATGCTCGGGGTGGGGCATCAACCCCAGCACGTTGCCCGCGGAGTTGGTGACGCCAGCGATGTCGCGCAGCGAGCCGTTGGGGTTGTGACCCGGCGCGTAGCGCAGCAGCACCTGCCCGCCCGCCTCGAGCTCGTCCAACGTGCGCTCCGGGGCGTAGTAGCGCCCGCTCATATGCTTGACCGGCATCGACAGCGGCCGCTCGCGCGGGCAAGCGCATGTGAACGGGGTGTCGAAGCGCTCGATCCGAAGCTCGACCTGCCGGAAGACGAATCGCAGCGTGAGGTTCGGCAGAAGCGCGCCCGGCAACAGGCCCGCCTCGCACAGCACCTGAAAGCCGTTGCAGATGCCAAGCACAAGCCCCCCCTCGGCGGCGAACCGCGCAACGGCCTCCATCACCGGCGCGAAGCGGGCGATCGCACCCGGCCGCAGGTAGTCGCCGTAGGAGAAGCCGCCGGGGATGATCACCGCATCCGCGCCCCTCAGGTCGCGCTCGGCGTGCCAGAGCAGTTCCGCCTCGCCGACTCGGGCCGCAGCCCGCAGCGCGTCGATCTCATCGCAGCTGCCGGGGAAGCGCACGACCCCGAACCTCATCGCCGCTCCACCCCCAGGACGCTATCGAGCTGGGCAGCACCGGGGTCGGCTGCGCCGCCGGCGGGCGCGATGATCTCATAGTCCTCGATCAGCGGGTTGCAGAGCAGCCGTTCGCACATCTCCTCAAGCTGCCGGGGATCGGCGACCTCAAGCTCCACGAGCCGTCCGATCCGTACATCGGAGACGCCCGCGAAGCCGAGCGCCTCGAGCGCGCGCTGGACCGCCTGGCCCTGCGGGTCGAGGACCCCCGCCCTCGGCCGCACCAGCACGCGAGCGCGCATCAGCCGCGGATCCCGCGCCCCCAACCCGAGTGCAGGCGAGCGCTCCGCCAGGGGACAGCGCTCATGAGACCGCCCCCGTGCGCTCGAGCCATGCCCGGAACGGCTCGCCGGTGATGCGCTCATAGGCCTCGATGTACTTCTCGCGCGTACGTGCGACGACCTCCGGCGGGATCTCCGGCGCGGGCGGCGTCTTGTCCCAGCCCGTGGAGGAGGCCCAGTCGCGCACATACTGCTTGTCGAAGCTCGGCTGCGGGCGGCCGACCTCGTACCCGTCCGCCGGCCAGAAGCGGCTCGAGTCAGGGGTCAGCACCTCGTCGCCGAGCGTGAGCGCGCCGTCGGCGTCGAGGCCGAACTCGAACTTCGTGTCGGCGAGGATGATCCCGCGTGCGGCCGCGTGCTCCGCCGCGTGCCGGTAGACCGCGATCGACAGCTCACGGACGCGCTCGGCGAGCTCCGCGGGCCCGGGTGCCCCCTCGCCGAGCCTCGCCGCCGCTCCCGGCGTTCGCACCCACTCCTCCAGAAGGCGAACCACGCCTCCGAAGTCGATCGCCTCATCATGTCCGACCTGCGCCTTTGTCGAGGGGGTGAAGAGCGGCTCCGGCAGCCGCTCGGACTCGCGCAGCCCCGGCGGCAGCTCGATCCCCGACACCCGCCCCTCACGCTGGTAGTCCTTCCAGCCTGAGCCGGTGATGTAGCCCCGCACGACGCACTCCACGGGAAGCATCTCGAGCTTCTTGACGAGCATCGCGCGCCCGCGCGCCTCACTGGGCACGCCGTCGGTGACCGAGACCATGTGGCCGGGAACGAGGCTGGCGGTGTGCTCGAACCAGAACGCGGAGAGCCCGGTGAGCACCGCCCCCTTATCCGGGATCGGCGTGGGGTGGACGACGTCGTAGGTGGAGATCCGGTCGGATGCGACCAGCAGCAGGTGATCGCCGAGGTCGTAGATGTCGCGGACCTTTCCGGACGCGACCAGGCGAAGGTCGGAGAGTGCGCTCATGTCAGGAGCGATCCTAACAGCGGCCCCGGCGGGCCGGCCTGCATGGACGGCGGACGCGCGCGGCCGCTAGGCGGCGTCCGGCCCGGAGCGCAGGCGCGCGCACCGGTCGCAGATGCAGTAGCGCCCGTGCACGGGCGAGAAGTCGATCGCCGCGAGCGCCGGGTGGCTCTCGGCGCTCGCAACCGCATTACGGCGGCGGCCGGGCAGCGCGAGCAGCGGTGGGCGATCAGAGGACGGCAGCAGCTGGCGCTGGCCCTCCCGACGTGCGACGGCGGTGATGCGAAGTCGCATCCTCAGAGTGATCTTGCTCTGCTGCTCGGACGTCATCCCAAGGCGCATTATCGACCGCCGCGCGCGCGGCTTGACCTAGACGGACCTACCTGAAAGCGTAGTCTTCGGCTAGGACGGTCGGTGGGCGGATGAGAGGAGTGTGACCATGAGCACAGAGGCGCCCAGCCTTCCGCTCGAAGGGCTGATGATGCGCACGCCGCTGCTGGTTCGCTCGCTCGCGGAGCGGGCGGGCACGATCTTTGCCGGACGCGAGGTCGTGAGCGCGACCGCGACGGGGATCGAGCGCTCGACCTGGGGCGAGGTTCTGGAGCGTGCCCGGCGGCTTGCGAGCGCGTTGCGGCAGCTGGGCGTGCAGCCCGGCGATCGGGTTGCGACTTTCGGCTGGAACTCCCGCAGGCACCTCGAGCTCTACCTGGCGGTCCCCGCGATGGGGGCCGTCCTGCATACGCTCAACATCCGCCTGTTCGAGGAGGATCTGCGCTACATCGTCGCCCACGCCGAGGATCGCGTGGTCTTCCTCGACGCCTCCCTGGCGCACGTGATGCCGCGCTTCGACGGGGTCGAGCATGAGGTGCTGATGCCCGACTCCGAGCGCACGCGGGAGGGCGCGCTCGACTACGAGGAGCTGCTCGCCCGCGGCGATCCGCGCTTCGCCTTCCCTGAGCTCGACGAGAACGCCGCCGCGGCGATGTGCTACACGAGCGGGACCACCGGCCGGCCGAAGGGCGTCGTCTACTCGCACCGCTCGACGGTGCTGCACACGCTCCTCGCCAACCTCGCCGACAACGTCGGGCTGCGGGAGCGCGACACGGTCATGCCGGTCGTGCCGATGTTCCACGCCAACGCCTGGGGGTTGCCGTACGCGGCGGCGATGGCGGGCTCCAAGCTGGTGCTCCCCGGGCCGCGCACGGACCCGGCCTCGCTCGCGCAGCTGATCTCAGCCGAGGAGGTGACGTGCGCAGCGGGGGTGCCGACGATCTGGCAGGGGATCGCCCAGCTCGAGCCGCGACCCGACCTGCGGCCGCTCGAGCGGGTCATATGCGGAGGCTCCGCCGCCCCCGCGGCGCTGATCCGCGTCTACGACGAGCGCTTTGGGGTGCAGATGATCCACGCCTGGGGGATGACGGAGACGAGCCCGATGGCCTCCGTATGCCGGGTGCCGCCGGGCCGAGGGGAGAGCGAGGACCTCTACGCGCTGCGCGCCACGCAGGGGCGGGTCGTGCCGCTCGTCGAGTTCCGGATCGAGGAGGACTCAGGCGGCGAGCTTGAGGTGCGTGGGCCGACGGTCGCCCGGGCCTACTACCGCGAGGAGGGCTCAGGCGAGAAGTTCACCGAGGATGGCTGGCTGCGGACCGGTGATGTGGCGAAGCTGGTCGAGGGCTCGTTCATCCAACTGGTCGACCGCACCAAGGACCTGATCAAGTCAGGCGGCGAGTGGATCTCCTCCGTGGCGCTGGAGAACGAGATCATGGCCCACCCGGCCGTGGTGGAGGCCGCAGTCGTGGCCGTTGCACACGAGCGCTGGGGCGAGCGCCCATGCGCATGCGTGGTCAAGCGTCCGGGCGCCGAGCTCGACGCGCAAGCGCTGCGCGAGTTCCTCTCCGGGCGCGTAGCCAGATGGTGGCTGCCGGATCGCGTCATCTTCATCGACGAGGTGCCGAAGACCGGAGTGGGCAAGTTCGACAAGAAGGCCCTGCGAGCGCGGCTCGCCGAGGGAGCGCTCGGCGGCTGAGAGGATCGCGGCTGGCCGAGCGATGACCCTAGGTGCGCACGATCCTATCGTTACGATCGCTCGGCGGCTGAGAGGATCGCGGCTGGCCGAGCGAGCACTCGGCCGCTGAGGGGCGCTCGGCGACCGGGGACCGCGCGTGCCGGCCCCGGCACGCCTCCAGTCCCGGGCGGCGCAGGTTGCAGCGGGCGCAATCCGGGGGCTCAGCGCGGCGCGATTTGATCGAGGCGGGCGATGATCTCGTCCGCGTGGCGCACGAACGGCGCATAGTCGAACAGCGCGTCGAGGTCGAGCCCTGCTGTCTCAGGGCCGCCAGCGCCGGCGGCGAGCAGCCTGCGCAGCGGCGTGCGCTCGTCGAGCGCGCGCTGGGCGAGCCGCTGCACAATCCGGTAGGCCTCGTCGCGCTCAAGGCCACGCTGCTCGACCAGCGCGAGCAGCAGCCGCTGCGAGAACAGCGCGCCGCAGGTCAGCTCGAGGTTGGCGCGCATGCGCGCCACGTCGACCACCATCCCGCGCACCAGCTGGAGCGTGCGCCGCTGCAGGTGGTCGAGCAAGATCGTCGAGTCGGGCAGGATCACCCGCTCGACCGAGGAGTGGGAGATGTCGCGCTCGTGCCAGAGCGCAACATCCTCAAGGGCCGCGAGCGCGTTCCCGCGCAGCACCCGCGCAAGGCCGCAAATCTGCTCGGCGCGAATCGGGTTGCGCTTGTGCGGCATCGCGCTCGAGCCCTTCTGGCCGGCGGCGAACGGCTCGCGCACCTCGCCGACCTCAGTTCGCGCCAGGTGCCGCAGCTCGAGCGCGAAGCGCTCAAGCCCGGTGGCGGCGAGCGCGATCGCCTGCAGCAGCTCAGCGTGACGGTCGCGCGGGATCACCTGGGTCGAGACGGGCTCCGGCTCGAGCCCCAGCCGCGCAAGCACGCGCCGCTCGAAATCCGGCGAGCTCGCGCTGTAGGTACCAACCGCGCCTGAGATCGCGCCCACGCACACCTGCGCGAAGGCGCGCTCAAGCCGCACGCGGTTGCGCTCGGCCTCGAACGCGAAACCGGCGAGCTTGACCCCGAAGGTGGTCGGTTCCGCGTGGACGCCGTGCGTGCGCCCAGCGCAGAGCGCACCCGCGAACTCCCGCGCTCGCTCGGCGAATGCCTCGACCAGCGCGCGCGCGTCGGGCAGCACCAGCTCCGCGACACGGCGCAGCTGCAACGCAAGCCCCGTGTCGAGGACGTCGCTCGAAGTCAGCCCGTGGTGGATCCAGCGGCCGGCCGGCCCGGCCGAGGCGGCCAGCACATCCACGAACGCGGCCACATCGTGGTCGGTCACCCGCTCGCGCGCGGCGATCTCCTCGACGGTGAAGCTCGCCCGACGGATCGCCTCCAGCTCCCGTTCGGTGGGGCCCTCCATCTCTTCGCAGGCGGCGACCTCGACCTGGCGCATCGCCTCGAAGCGGGCGTGATCGGACCAGATCTCGGCGAGCTCGGGACGGGTGTAGCGGGGAATCACGGCCGGCCGCTAGACGCGGAGCTCGGCGCCGCGACGCCTGCGGTGCGTCGAATCACAGCGCCTGCAGGATGCGCGCCGCCAGCACCGCGGCGTTGCGCGCGTTGTCGACCCCCACGCAGGCCACCGGCACCCCCGGGGGCATCTGCGTGATCGACAGGAGCGCGTCAAGGCCGCCCGCCACGGAGGTGCGGCTGGTGAGAGGCACGCCGATCACGGGCAGGTCGGTGTGCGCGGCAACCACCCCGGGCAGCGCAGCCGACAGGCCTGCGCCCGCGATGATCACCCGCAAGCCCCGCCGGCGGGCGCTCTTCGCGTACTCAGCCACCTCGTCGGGCTGGCGATGTGCGGAGATGACCCTCACCTCGCAGCCGATGCCACGCTCACTCAGCTCTCGCTCCGCCGCCTCCATCGTCGGCATGTCGCTCTTCGAGCCCATCAGGATGCCGACGCTGGGAGCATCGACCTCCACCTGCTCAAGTGCCGTCTCCGCCTCCGCGAGGGGCTGCTCGGCCTGCTGCTCGCTCATCGCTCAAACCTCCGCCTGGCGGAGCACGCTCGCCTCAGTCGCGCTCACCATCATGCCGCGAGCGCCTTCGCGGCGATGTCGCGCCGCAGTTGCATGCCTTCGAATTCGATCATCTCGACGGCAGCATATGCGAGCGCGCGCGCAGCCGCGGCGTCGTCGCCAAGCGCGGTCACGCTCAGCACCCGCCCTCCGGCGGTGACAAGCTCGCCCGTGGGCGACCGCGCGGTCCCCGCGTGAGTCACGAGGACCCCCCGTGGCACCCGCTCGAGCCCGCGGATCGGGACCCCGCTCGTCGCTGATTCCGGGTAGCCGGCGCTGGCGAGCACGACCGTCACCGCAGTCCTCGGCGAGAACCGCAGACGCACGCCCGCGAGCCCGCCGGGGCGGGTGCAGGCGTCCAGCAACTGCAGCAGATCGCTCTCCAGCCGCGGCAGGATCGCCTGGGTCTCGGGGTCGCCGAAGCGAACGTTGAACTCGAGCACGCGCGGGCCGGACGCGGTCATCATCAGCCCTGCGTAGAGCACGCCATGGAAAGGCATGCCACGGCGGCGCAGCTCGTCGAGCACCGGCTGGTGGATCATGGCGCACAGCTCGCGCCCCCGCTCCTCGCCCACGTCCGCAACCGGCGAGTAGGCCCCCATGCCTCCGGTGTTGGGACCACGGTCGCCGTCGTGGATCCGCTTGTAATCCTGCGCGGAGGCGAGCGGCAGCGCGCGCTCGCCGTCGCAGAGCGCAAGCAGCGAGAGCTCCTCGCCCTCAAGGTGCTCCTCGATCAGGACGCGCTCGGTGCCAAAGCGCCGCTCGACCAGCAGCTGCTCGAGCGCGACCCGCGCCTGCCGCTCGTCGGCGGCGATCACGACGCCCTTCCCGGCCGCCAACCCGTCGGCCTTGATCACCGCCGGGTAGGAGCGGATCGCGGCGAGCCCTTGGTCAACCGTCTCCGCCACCTCGTGCGCGGCGGTCGGGACATGCGCGGCCGCCATCACCTCCTTGCAGAACGCCTTCGACCCCTCGAGCGCCGCCGCCGCCCGGCTCGGTCCGAAGCCGCGGATGCCAGCCGCGGCGAGCTCATCGATCAGGCCGGCGACAAGCGGCGCCTCGGGCCCGACGACGGCAAGATCGACGTGGCGCTCGCGAGCGAGCGCCACGAGCCCGGGGAGGTCATCAGCCGCCACCGGCGCCAGCTCGGCATCGGCGGCGATGCCGGCGTTGCCCGGCGCGCAGATCAACTCGGGGGCGGGCGCCGAGCGCCGCAACGCCTGGATCAGGGCATGCTCCCGCGCGCCCGAGCCGACGACCAGCACCCGCCGCGGCACAGTCATCGAGCGACGCCGCGCCGGGCGGGACGGCGCTCGCCCAGGGGGGGCCGGCAGGCAGCGCCGCGCCTGACCGGGCGACGCTCCGCCACGCGCGCGCCGGGCATCAGATCGCGCTGATGAACTCGTCGATTGGGATCGCCGAGAGCGTCTCGTAGCGGCCGGTGCCGCGCGAGCCTAGCTCAAGCGAGACCCGCGCGATCGTCTTCTCGTCGGGCGCCTCGACGACGTTGACGAAGTCGAACTGCCCGAGCGTCGCCCACTGGGCCTTGACCGTCGCGCCGAGCTGCTCGATCTCGCGGTTCACCTCGCGGATCCGCCCGGGGTTGTTCTTGACCGTCTGCACCCCCTCGGGGGTCAGCGTTGTGAGCATGATGTAAGTGGGCACGTACGCTCCCTTCTTGCGGCTATATCGCTGCGGTACCGGCCTGTGGCGGCGAGTGTCTCGCGGTGCGCGGCGGCGGGCTGTCGACGGCGCGGATCCTCCGCCGGGCCCCTCGCGGCACGGGCTGCTTGCTGGCGCACCCTGCGCAGCCTCCTCTCAAGCTCAAGTCGGAGTGCGTTCCTGGCCGTATAGATCGGAAACGTACCAGCGGTTGCATCGCGCACCCGCCTCGGCGCGCACACCTGGGAGCGCCTTCCCGGCGATCTCGGCCGGGAAGGCGCTCCGAGCAGCCGTGAGCGGGTTTCGCGCGCGCCGACGGCGAGCTGCACTTCGGCTCAAGCCGCCGCGGCAGCCGGCTCGCCCACCCGCTCGAAGACGATCTCGCCCTCCGCCGCATCGACTCGCACTCTGTCGCCCGGCGCGAAGCGGCCCTCGAGGATCGCGAGCGCGAGCGGGTCGACCAGCCGCTTCTGGATCACCCGCTTCAGCGGCCGCGCGCCGTAGGTGGGGTCGTAGCCAAGGTTGCCGAGCAGCGTCCGCGCCGCGTCGGTCAGCTCGATCTCGATCTCCCGCTCGCGCAGTCGCTCCATCACCCGCGCCACCTGCAGCTCGACGATCTGCCCAAGCTGCTCGCGGGTCAGCGGCTGGAACTCGACGATGTCATCGAGGCGGTTGACAAACTCGGGGCGGAAGTGAGCCTCGACTCCCGCGCGGCCACCGGGGATGTTCGAGGTCATGATCAGGATCGTGTTCTTGAACGACACGGTGCGGCCGTGGCCGTCGGTCAGCCGCCCATCGTCCATCACCTGCAGGAGGATGTTGAACACGTCCGGATGCGCCTTCTCGATCTCGTCGAGCAGCACCACCGAGTACGGGCGACGACGGACCGCCTCGGTCAGCTGGCCGCCCTCCTCATAGCCGACGTAGCCGGGGGGCGCGCCGACCAGCCGCGAGACGGTGTGCTTCTCCATGTACTCGGACATGTCGAGGCGCACCATCGCCTCCTCGGTGTCGAACATGAACTCCGCGAGCGCGCGCGCTAGCTCGGTCTTGCCGACGCCGGTCGGCCCGAGGAAGAGGAAGGCTCCGATCGGACGGTTTGGGTCCGCGAGGCCGGCGCGCGAGCGGCGCAACGCCGCCGCAACCGCGGCAACCGCCTCGTCCTGGCCGACGACCCGCTCATGAAGTCGCTCCTCCATGTGCACGAGCTTCTCGATCTCGCCCTCCATCAAGCGCGAGACGGGGATCCCCGTCCACTTCGCGACGACCTCGGCGATGTCCTCGGCGTCGACCTCCTCCTTGAGGAACCTCGGGCTCGCGCCATCGCGCGCGGCTTGTGCGGCCTCAGCTGCCGCAAGCTGCTTCTGCAGCTCGGGGATCGTGCCGTACTGCAGCTCAGCTGCGCGCCCAAGGTCGGCCTCGCGCTGAGCGCGCTCGAGCTCGATCCGCGCCTGCTCCAGCTGCTCCTGCAGCCGCGCCACAGCATCCATCGACTCCTTCTCACGCTGCCACTCGGCGTGCATCGCCGCCGAGCGCTCGCGCGCCTCCGCCAGCGCCCGCTCGAGCTGCTCCCGCCGGGCGGCCGTGCCAGGGTCATCGTCGCCGGGCTCGCCGAGCGACTGCAGCTCAATCTCCAACTGCATGATGTGCCGGTCGACCTCATCGATCTCCGTCGGCTTGGAGTCGATCTCCATGCGGATCCGCGCCGCAGCCTCATCGACCAGGTCGATCGCCTTGTCAGGAAGGAAGCGGTCGGCGATGTAGCGGTGGCTGAGCGTAGCCGCCGCGACCAGCGCGGAGTCGTTGATCCTCACCCTGTGGTGGACCTGATAGCGCTCCTTGAGTCCGCGCAGGATCGCGATCGTGTCCTCCACCGAGGGCTCGCCGACGTAGACGGGCTGGAAGCGCCGCTCCAGCGCAGCGTCCTTCTCAATGTGCTTGCGGTACTCATCGAGCGTGGTCGCGCCGATGCAGCGAAGCTCGCCGCGGGCCAGCATCGGCTTGAGCATGTTGCCCGCATCGACCGCGCCCTCGGCGGCGCCGGCGCCGACGATCGTGTGCAGCTCGTCGATGAACACGACGACCTGCCCCTGCGCGTCTGAGATCTCCTTCAACACAGCCTTGAGCCGATCCTCGAACTCACCGCGATACTTGGAGCCAGCAACCATCGCGCCGATGTCGAGCGCCACCAGCCGGCGGTCGCGCAGCCCCTCGGGAACATCGCCGGCGACGATCCGCTGCGCCAATCCCTCGACAATCGCGGTCTTGCCGACACCGGGCTCGCCGATCAGCACCGGGTTGTTCTTGGTCCGACGGCTGAGGACCTGGATCACGCGGCGGATCTCGTCGTCGCGCCCGATCACCGGATCGAGCTTGCCCTCGCGCGCAGCCGCAGTCAGGTCGCGCCCGTACCGCTCAAGCGCTTGATACTTGTCCTCGGGGCTCTGGTCGGTGACGCGGTGCGAGCCGCGCACCTCGTGCAGCGCCTTCAGCAGCTCGTCATGGGTGGCGCCGACGCGCCGGAGCGCATCGCCGGCGCGACCGGGATGCTTGGCCAACGCCAGCAGCAGGTGCTCGGTCGAGAGGTACTCGTCGCGCAACGCGCGCATCTCCTGCTCGGCATCGCGCAACACGGTGAGCAGCTCGCTTGAGCCGTCCGCCGGCTCGGAGACTGCCCCGGACAGTCGCGGCAGCGCGTCAAGCGCGGGCACAAGCGCCTGGCGCACGCTCGCGGGATCAGCGCCGAGCTTGCGCAGCACGGGCACCACGATCCCGTCCTGCTGCTCAAGTAGCACCGCCAGGAGGTGCTCCGGGGTGGTTTGCGGGTTGCGGCGCTCATCGGCCAGCCGTTGAGCGGCCTGCAGCGCCTCCTGAGATTTGATCGTAAAGCGGTCGGGTTGCATCTTTGGTTGAGCGTCGTCCTTTGCCGAAATCTAAGTCTCTGCCACTTAGATTAGCGCACGTTTTCGGTTACGTGCGCGCGGGCTCGCGCCTTGCGCGAAGCAGGCGACCGCGCTCCAGCTCCCCTGGGGGCAGCGAGGAAAGATGCACGACGAGCACTGCCGGCAGCGCCCGCCGGGGCGATCACGGCCGGCAGCGCCCGCCGGGGCGATCACGGCCGGCAGCGCCCGCCGGGGCGATCACGGCCGGCGGCGTCCGGCGCGGGCGATCAGCCTGCGGCGGCCCCCCCGTTGGCCTCCCCGCGGCTCTGCACCCCCCCGTTGGCCTCCTCGCGGCTCTGCACGAACTGGAAGCCGAAGCGGCCCTTCACGCACAGGTTGCCGCGCGTGATGTCGTGGTCCAACGGCGATGTGACCTTGACGATCTGGTTGTCCTGCACGTGCAGCTCAAGGTTGCAGCCGACGCCGCAGTAGGTGCAGATCGTGGTCGTCACCTCCTGCGAGCTCTCATCCCAGCGCCCCTCGCGGCGCAGGTCGTGCTCGCTCTTGAACATCAGCGCGCCCGTCGGGCAGACGGCGATGCAGTTGCCGCAGTAGACGCAGGCGGAGTCGGGCAGTGGGTTGTCGAACTCGGTTGAGATGTGCGCGTCGAAGCCGCGCCCGGCCACCGCGATCGCAAAGGTGTTCTGCCAATCCGTGCCGCAGGCCTCAACGCACTTGTAGCAGAGGATGCACTTGGCGTAGTCGCGCACGTACAGCTCGTTGTCGATCTTCGTCGGCTGGCGCACGGTCTGGGCGTAGCTGCCATCGGGGACCTGATGGTGCCCGGCGCGCGCGTGCACGCCGCCGGAGGCCGGCGGCGCCGGCGGTCCGTAGCGCTCGGGTCGCGCCCCGTACTCCTCGATCCAGCGCTCGACGTCGGGGGTGGTGGAGAGATCGACAGAGGAGGCGAGGAACTCGAGGATCATCTTGCGGCTGTGGCGGACCCGATCCGAGTGGGTCTTGACCTTCATCCCCTGCTCAACCTTGCGATTGCACGCAGGCGCCAGCACGCGCGAGCCCTCAACCTCGACCACGCAGATCCGGCAGACGTTGACAGGGGTGAGCGTCGGCCCCCAGCAGAGCGTCGGAATCTCGATCCCCTCGCGCTGCGCGACTTGCAGGATCGTCTCGCCCTCACGGGCGTCGACCTGCCGGCCGTTCAGCTCGATCTGCACCGTGCGCGGTGGCGCGACCACCTGGGCCCTGCTCATCGTCCACCTCCGTTGCCGAACAGGTCAAAGCGCGCGAGCGCCGAGGAGATAGCGTCGGCCGCCGTCTGCCCAAGCCCGCAGATCGAGCTGTCGCGCATCCCCGCGGCGATCTCCTCAAACAGCGACAGCTCCTCCTGCACCGAGCCGCGCGGCCTCCCGTTCGCCAGCCGCGCAAGCAGCTCCTCCTGGCGCACAGTGCCGACTCGGCAGGGGACGCACTGCCCACAGGACTCGTCGCGGAAGAACGCCGCGATGCGCCGCAGGATCGAGACGAGATCGACATGCTCGTCGAACACCACGACCACTCCCGAGCCCATCGTCAGGCCACGCGCGCGGGTGCCCTCGAAGGAGAGCTCGACGTCGAGCTCGTCCGGGCCCAGGAACTTGCCGGCCGCCCCGCCGAGGAGCACAGCGCGCAGCCTCCCCCCATCCCGCACGCCGCCCGCAAGCTCGATCAGCTCGGCGAGCCGAGTGCCCATCTCAACCTCGTAAAGCCCCGGTTGGCCAACCGCCCCGGAGAGGCAGAACAGGCGCGTCCCGGTCGAAGAGGGAGTTCCGAGCTGGGCATAGCGCGGGCCGCCTTCGACGACGATGTCGAGCACGTTGACGAGCGTCTCGACGTTGTTGACAACGGTCGGACGGCGGAACAGCCCCGCCTCGGTCGGAAACGGCGGCTTGTTGCGCGGCTCGCCTCGGAACCCCTCGATCGAGTTGAACAGCGCGGTCTCCTCGCCGCAGATGTACGCGCCCGCGCCCTTGCGCAGCTCGATCTCAAACGCCAGCTCACCGCCGAGGATGCCCTGGCCCAGGTAGCCCCGCTCGCGTGCCTGCTCGATCGCGCCCGCGAGCCGTTCGAAGGCAAGCGGGTACTCGCCGCGAATGTACAGGTAGCCGCGCTCGCAGCCGCAGGTCAGACCGGCAATCGTCATCGCCTCGATCACCGCGAACGGGTCGCGCTCGAGCAGTACCCGGTCCTTGAAGGTTCCGGGCTCCGACTCGTCGGCGTTGCACACCAGATAGTGGGGCCGGCGAGGGTTGCGCGCAACCGACTCCCACTTCCGGCCAGTGGGGAAGGCGGCACCCCCGCGCCCCATCAGCCCGGAGTCGATCACCTCTCGGAGGACCCCTTCGGGGCCGAGGTCGAGCGCCGCGCGCAAACCGGCAAAGCCGCCATGCGCACGGTAGTCGTCGATGCTCTCCGGGTCGACCACCCCGACGCGACGCAGGAGCCGCAGGCCGCCCCTCCCGGCCTGGGGAACTGCCACCGAGGGCTCCTCGGCGGGAAGCGTCCCGCCCAGCGCGCCCTGAATCCGCTCGACGTCGGCGGGCGCCAGCTGATGCTCGCGCGGCCTTTTGCCGGCGACGGTCACGAGGGCCGCAGGCGCCCGCTCGCACAGCCCCAGGCACGGGCTCTCGAGCCAGGTCGCGCCGCGGCCGTCATGTTCGCTGCCCGGTGGGCCGAGCCGCTCGCGCACGCTTGCGCACAGCGCCGATGCCCCAGCGGCGAGGCAGGCCACATCCGTGCAGACATGGACAACCGCGGGCGGCTGGGGCTGGAGCGAGAACAGCGCGTAGAAGCTCGCAACCCCGTAGGCCTCGGCTGGCGGGATCGTCAGCCGCCGACAGATGTACTCGAGCGCTCCCGGGCTGATCCAGCCCGCGCGGGCCTGCACCGCGTGCAGCGCCGGCAGCAGCAGGTGTCGCTGACGGCGCGCGCTGTGGCCGCCGCGGCCGAGATGCGGGTGGCCATCGCTCTCGGTCGCCCCCTCGTAGGTGCTGCCGGGAGGGCCGAGGACGCTGTCGACGGCCTCGCGCTCGGCTGCCGTCGCCTCCAGCTCGTGCAGGACGAGGTCCATCAGCTGCTCCCGACGGAACCCATCAGCTGCCCACGGCGGCGAGCGGCACGCGCTCGCCCTCCGCCTCGCGCTCCTCGTGCTCGGCGAGCGGCTCGACGCGGATTGCGGTCGCCTTGAACTCGGCCGTGCCGGACTTCGGGTCGGTTGCGTTGATCGTCAGGCGGTTGGTCTCCACCTCGTCGGGGAAGTGCAGCGTCATGAACGCCAGCCCCGGCCGCAGGCCCTCCACGACCCGCACCGGCGCGGTCACGCTGCCGCGGCGCGAGCTGACGCGCACGCGCTGACCGTCCCGCACGCCCAGGCGACGAGCATCGCCGGGCGAGAGCTCAAGCTCCTCGGGCCGACGCAGCGGCGAGCTGTAGCCGCCACTCTGCACGCCGGTGTTGAACGAGTCGAGCCTGCGGCCGGTCGTGAGCAGCAGCGGGAACTCATCCGTGACCTCATCGACCGGCGGCTCGTGCTCGACCACGTTGAAGGGAACGCGCTCGCGCTCGTACGGGTCATCCCACAGCCAGCCGTGCAGGAAGGACTCGCCGGGGTGCTGCTCATCCCAGCAGGGCCACTGGATGCCGCCCAGCTGCTCGAGGCGCTCATAGCTCATCCCGGCATGGTTGGGCGCCAGCGAGCGCAGCTCATCCCACACCTCGCGCGCGCCCGAGTAGCGCCACTCGCGGCCGAGCCGCCGCGCCAGCTCGGAGAGGATCTCGAGGTCGTCCCGCGCCTGGCCGGGGGGCCTGAGCGCGGCGCGCACGCGCTGCACGCGCCGCTCGGAGTTGGTGACGGTGCCCTCGGCCTCGCACCAGCTCGCGCTGGCGGGCAGCACGACATCGGCGAGCTCGCCCGTGGCCGTGAGGAAGATGTCCTGCACGACAAGGTGCTCAAGGCTCTCGAGCAGCTCGCGCACGTGGCCCGAGTCGGCGTCGGACTGGACCGGGTTCTCGCCCAGCACGTAGAGGGCGGTCAGCTCGCGACGACCGATCGCGTCCAGCATCTCGCTCATGTGCAGGCCGTGCTTGCGCTTGATCTTGACCCCCCAGGCGCGCTCGAAGCGCTCGCACGCGCGCTCGTCGGTCTCCATGTCCTGGAAGCCCGGCAGGCGGTTGGGGATCGCGCCCATGTCGCCGCCCCCCTGGACGTTGTTTTGGCCGCGCAGCGGATTCAGCCCCGAGCCGTAGCGCCCCACGTGCCCGCACAGCAACCCGAGGTTGATCAGCGCAAACACGTTGTCGACCGCGTTGTGATGCTCCGTGATGCCAAGCGTCCAGCAGATCTGCGCCCGGTCGGCGCGCGCGTAGGCGTGCGCCACCTCCCGGATCGCCTCGGCCGGCACCCCGGTCACAGCCTCTGCGTACTCGAGCGTGTAGCGCTCGACGCACTCGCGATAGGCCTCGAAGCCGCGCGTCGCGCGCTCGATCAGCTCCCGGTTGTGCAGGCCGGCGTGGATGATCTCGCGCGCCATGGCGTTGGCAAGCGCGATGTCGCTGCCGACGTTCAGCCCAAGCCACAGGTCGGCCCACTGAGCCGAGGTGGTGCGGCGGGGATCGACGACGTAGAGGCGGGCGCCGCTGTGGAGGGCCTTCAGCACGTGGTGGAAGAAGATGGGGTGCGCCTCGCGGGCGTTCGACCCCCACAGCAGGATCACGTCCGCGTCCTCCACCTCCCGATATGAGCTGGTGCCGCCACCAGCGCCAAACACAGTCGCCAGACCGGCGACGCTAGGCGCGTGTCAAGTTCGGTTGCAGGAGTCGATGTTGTTGGTGCCGATCACCTGGCGGGCGAACTTCTGCGCGAGGAAGTTCACCTCGTTGGTCGCCTTCGAGCAGCTGAACATCCCGAACGTGTCGGGGCCATGGCGCTCCACGGCGGCCCGGAAGCCGGCGGCGGCGCGGTCGAGCGCCTCCTCCCAGCTGGCGGGCACAAGCTTGCCGTTCTCGCGGACCAGCGGCTCGGTCAGTCGGGTGTATCGCATCTGCGTCCTTCCCTTTTTGCGCTTCGAGACCCTGATTGGGGAGGATACACGGCTCCCTTCCGCAGCCTCGCTTGGCCGCGCCCGCCCTGCCACCCCGCCCGCACCGGGATTCGGGCGCCAGAGTACGTCGACACCGATGAGGGAGGGACCGGGGCGCCAGAGTACGTCGACACCGATGAGGGAGGGACCGGGGCGCCAGAGTACGTCGACACCGATGAGGGAGGGCGGCCGGCGAGGACCGGCGCGAGCAGCGCGCGGGAGAGAGCCGCCGCGAGCAGCGCGCAGGACCCCGCCGGCGCGAGCAGCGCGCGGGAGAAAGCCTCGGTCGATCAAGCTCACCCCTCCCAGCCCGACGCTTGCGCCGAGCTCGATCGCCGATCGGGACCGCCCGCGCGCGCCATGCCCCGCCGCGCCGGGCGCGCGCCCCATCGATCAGCTGGATCTCGCCCCGCCGGCGCCGCGGATCGGCTGGTAGAAGAGGTAGCTTCCGATCCAGGGCGTGTAGTGCGCCCCGGGCGAGGGAACCGGGTGGAAGCTTGACGCCTGATCGGGGTTGCCTTCGCCGTTGTAGCGCGGGATATCCGGGTACGGATAGACGGGCCGTGTCAGCGTCCGGTTGTCGATGGTGTCGGTGGCAATGATCTCGTTGGGCGGGATGCCATCCTCGACCCACCGAACCACCGGCAGCAGAACGTCGAAGGCGCTGTTCGCATAGCCCCCGCCGCAGTGATAGACGGTTGGGAACAAGAACAGGCGCGCAAACTGCTTCGTCGCCGCGGCGCCGTGGTTGCGCTTGGTCAGCACGTCGTAGTAGTCGATCGTGCCGAACGGCGGTATCCCATTGTCGGCGGCTCCCTGCCAGATCAGCAGCTTGCCGCCGTGCTGGCGGAAGGCCCGCAGATCGGTCGACATCGCATCCCAGATGTTGGCGGTGGGAAACATCGAGTGGAAGGCGCGATCGCTGAACTGCCACTCGCTCGGATCAGGACCGAGCCTGCCCGGCCGTAGCAGCTGGAAGCGCAGATACGGAAGCGAAAGCCCAAAGTAGTCGAGGGATTCGGTGGTTGGAACTTCGCCTCCGTTCTGGCTCGGTGGCAGCTCGAACACGCTCCAACCGAGCTCCGAGCCATAGGGAGCCCCGCCTGGATAGAGCAGCCTTCCCCGGGCATCGGTCGGGCCGCGGTAGAACTTCCGCACCACCTCAACCTGTGCGGGGGTCAGGCAATTGTTGTTGTCCTGACCCTGCGGACACTGGATGCTGGCCGGGTCGAAGTGACAGTTCTGCGGATCGGTGATGATCCCATCGTTGGTTCCATCATCTCCCGCACAGGCGGCGATCACCGCGGCGTGCAAAGCGGGGAGCTTGTTGTCGGTCAGGATCGCGTCGCCGGCCGCGTTGGTGTTCACCTTGTAGAACCACGTCTGCAGCTCGGCGTTCAGCGGGCCGGCGATGATCTCCGGCGCGCCGGCGATGATCCCGTTGAAGTCGGTGGGATAGCGCTCGGCCATCTCCATCGCCTCCCGTCCGCCATCGGAGCAGCCGTCGTAGTAGGAGTAGGTGGGCGGGCGACCGTAGAAGGCGGTGATGATCGCGCGGGCGACGATGTACAGCGACTGCTCGGACTCATACCCGTACTCGCGGCGCAGCTTCTCGCTGTTGAACGCAAACAGACCAGCGCCGCCGAGGCCGCCGGATGTCGCATGCCCCTCGTCGTCGGTCGCCATCGCAAAGTCTCCGCCGAGCGTCGCATCACAGCTGGGGAAGCTCTGCGAGCTGACAACGCCGCAGTATCCGCCACAGCCGTTCTGGAGATAACGACCCTGCCAGGTCTTGGTGGGCAGGTACATCTCGAAGTGCGTCTGCGGCGCGATCATGCCCTTGACATCGCAGTACTCCGGCTCGCCACCCGATGCGGCCACCAGCGTTGCGGACGCGATCGCGGTCGGGTTGCCCGGGATCGTCACAAAGCTCGGATCGGCGGCCAACGCCGCGCAACTCATCCGCGCGGGAATCGTCGGGCTGGTCGCGGCAAGCGCCCGCGAAGCGGCCAGAAGCTGCCGGTTGGCAAACGTCATGCGGGCGCGAGCAAGGATCGCGCCACCGGGCGCACCCAGCGCAACGGCGCCGGCGACCACCGCAACGATGAGCGCAAGGGCGCTTAGCCCCCATCGGAGCCTCGTTGAGCCGAGCATGTTCGACTAACCTCCCTCTCCCTTGTTGGTTGAGGGTAGCGGCCGCAGGTGGGCCGCTCAAGCGATCGTGCGCTGATGGTCAAATCGACGGGCAGCCGCCCAGGGAGGAGCGCTCCGACCTCGCCGTGGCGGTCCTTCGCCCGAGGCGCTCAGCGAACTCGCTCGGGGTGCGTGTAGACGTTGACGCTGACGCCGCGCGCAAAGCCCGCGAGCGTGATCCCCCGCTCCTGCGCGAGGTCGATCGCAAGCGAGGTGGGCGCGCCGACGCCCACCAGCAACGGCGCCCCGGCGAGCGTCGCCTTCTGCACGAGCTCAAACGCGAGCCGGCCGCTGACGCAGACGATCATCCCGGCGAGCGGGACCAGACCACCGCGCAGCGCCCAGCCGATCAGCTTGTCGAGCGCGTTGTGACGCCCGACATCCTCGCGCACGCACAGCGCCCTGCCGTGCACGTCGAACAGCCCAGCCGCGTGCAGGCCGCCGGTGCGCTCAAATGCCGGCTGGCGCAGGCGGGCGGGGAGCTCCGCCAACAGATGGCGCGGAACCTCCGGGCCCGGGGTCACAGCGGGCGCGTGCAGGGCGACCTGCTCGAGCGCTCCCTTGCCGCAAACGCCGCACGAGGAGGTCGTGTAGAAGCGGCGCACGCCCGGGTCATACCGCAGCGGCCCGGCGACCTCGACCACGTTCGCAGCCAGCTCGGCGCTCGGCCCCGCCGGGCGCGCCGCCTCGATCAGACCCTCGCCGTAGAGGAACCCGAGCGCGAGCTCCTCATCGTGTCCCGGGGTGCGCATCGTCACCGCAAGCGGCTCGCCATCGACCCTGATCTCGAGCGGCTCCTCAACAGCGACCTCATCCGGCTGGCCCTCGCGCACGATCCGGCGCACCATCAGGTGCTCCAACTCGAAGCTGGCACCACGGCCCTCGCGCTCGCCGGCTGGCCTGCTGGCGGGCTTGCTCGCGTTGTGCGCCTGCCGCATCGCTTTCGGCAAGGGTAGAGACGCTGCGCTCGCCAGCCCGGGGTCAGTCCCGGTCCCGCGCGCGCGCGATCCGGATCCGCAGCCGCTCGAGGTCGGCGCGACGCACGAGCGCGCCGGCACGGGCATAGGGGACGATCTCGGCGCGGAGCTCGCGGCGCAGCGCCTCAAGGCGCTCGACCTCGGCCTTCAGCTCGGCGGCGCGGCGCTCAAGCGCGGCAACCCGGCGAGAGGCCGCCTCAAGCTTCTCCTCGAGCTCGAAGACGCGCTCGACTCCCGCCAGGCTCATCCCAAGCTCGGCGGTCATCTCCTGGATGCGCCGCAGCCGCTCGACGTCCTTGCGCGAGTACAAGCGCGTGCCCTTGGGCGAGCGCTTGGGCTCGATCAGACCGCGTGCCTCGTACATGCGCAGGGTCTGCGGGTGCATCTCCGCGAGCTCGGCCGCCACGGAAATCATGAACACGCCGCGATCGGAGGCCACCTCGAGGCTGCTCGTGCGCCGCACGCGCCTGGGGGATGCCGCGCGCCCCGCCTGGCCCGCCCCGGTGGCCGCGCCCGCGCGCGCCGCACCGCCGAGCGCAGCCGAATTCGACGCGGTGGCGCGCGCGGAGCGCTGGGCCGCGGGGCGCCCTGCCGCTCGTCGGCCGCTGCCGGCCGGCACGCGCGGCTCGCGAGCCATCAACCGCGCCCTCCGGCGCCCCCGCCCGCATGGGCGAACAGCCTCGCGCGCGGGTTGCCGTTCATCACCGCAGAGAGACGCTCGACCGCCTCCGCCTGCTCAGGCGTCAGGGTCGAGGGAACGTCGATCACGAACCGGTAGCGGATGTCTCCGCGCCCGCGGCCGTCGAGCCGCGGCGGGCCCTCGCCCCGCAGCCGCTGAACCGTTCCGTGCCTGGTCCCCGGCGGCACGCGCAGCCGCTTGCGGCCGCTCAGCGTGGGCACCTCTACGATCGCTCCCCTCAGCGCCTCCGGGATCGTCAGCGGCACCTCCACCTCGAGGTTGTCGCCGACGCGCTTGAAAATCGGCGACTCCTGCACACGGGTGATCACATACAGATCGCCCGGCGCGCCGCCGCGTGGACCAGGCTCGCCCCTGCCTGCAAGCCGGATGCGGCTGCCGTCGCGCACGCCAGCGGGGATGTTGACGCGCAGGCGCTTGACGGTCCGCTCGGCGCCGGTGCCGTGGCAGGTAGGGCACGGCTGCTCGATGATCGTGCCGGTGCCGTGGCAGTTGGAGCAGGGCTGGGAGATCGAGAAGATCCCCTGGCTCTTGGCCTCGACGCCGCGGCCGTTGCAGACCGGGCATACCTTCGGCTTGGTGCCGGGAGCCGCGCCGGTTCCCTGACAGGTCGGGCATGGCCGCGAGGTGGGGACGGAGAGCGGCACCTGCGCTCCGTGCACGGCCTGCTCGAAGGTGAGCGAGACCTCGGTTTCAAGATCGCGCCCTCGCGCGGCGGTGCGCGGACGCCCGCCCGCGCGACCAGCGCCGGAGCCGCCGAACAGATTGGAGAGGATGTCCTGGAAGCCACCGAGATCGACGCCGCCGCCGAAGCCCCCAGGACCGCCGAAGCCCCCGAAGCCCCCCGCGAAGGGGCCAGTGCCCCGGTCATACTGCCTGCGCTTCTCGGGATCCGAGAGCACGTCGTAGGCCTGGTTGATCTCCTTGAAGCGCTCCTCGGCGCGTTTGTCACCGGGGTTGCGATCCGGGTGGTACTGGCGCGCAAGCTTGCGGTAGGCCTTCTTGATCTCCGCGTCGCTCGCGCCCTTGCCGACCCCGAGGATCTTGTAGTAATCGGGCCGCTCAGGCATCGATGCTCACCCCCTGCCTTCAGGCGGCGACGAGCACCCGCGCCGGCCGCAGTACCTCGTCGCGGTGCTTGTAGCCAAGCTGGTAGACCTCGATCACGGTCCCCGGCTCGGCTCCCTCGCGCGGCTGTTGCGCGACCGCCTCGTGGTACTGCGGATCGAACCGCTCGCCGATGGGCGAGAACGGCTCGATCCCGACGCGCGCGAGCGCGGCGAGCACGTCCGCGTGAACGAGCCTGATCCCCGACAGAAGCTGCATGCACGCCTCCGCGCTCGGGCCGCCGTCATCGTCGCCGTGCGCCTCCGCGGCCGCGAGCGCGCGGTCGAGGTTGTCGATCGCGGCCAGCAGCTCGCGCGCCAGCTTGGCGACCCCCCGCTCCTGCGCAGCGGCCGCCTCGCGGGCGGCGCGCTTGCGGTAGTTCTCGAAATCCGCGCGGGTGCGCTGGGCGAGCTCCAGGTACTCGTCGGCCTTCGCCGCCTTCTCGCTCAGCGCCGCCAGCTCGCGCTCGATCTCCTCAGCCTGATCGCGGGCCGCAGCGTCCTCCACAGCCTCGTGCTCAAGCTCCCGCTCGGGCTCGGCTGGGGGCTCGCCCGCAGCCTGCCCGCCACCGGCGGCGACTTCGGCGTGCCCCCGCCCGGCGGGGGGACGCTCCGCTCGCTTGTCGGGGCGCGCGACGCCCGGCTCAGGCGCATCCGCGGACGCTGAGCGCTCGGCCGCCTCCGCCGGCTCGGCGGAGGTTGCCCCAGAGGCGCTCCCGGAGTTGGCCCCGGACGGCTCGGCGGCTGGCTGCTCCGGCGAAGCGGCGTTGGGCCCCTCGGGCGGAGGGGCCCCCTGCTCGCCGGCCGCCGCGGCCACCGTCCGCCGTTCGGGCCCCTCGCGCGGAGGGGCCCCCACGACACGGTCAGCCGACATTGCCGCTTACCGCCCTTCGTCGACGACCTCGGCGTCGACGACATCCTCGGCCTGGGCTCCGTCCCCGCCAGGTCCGGAGCCATTGCCCGCGCTGGCGCTTGCCGCCGCCTGCTCCTGCGCGCGCTGATACATCGCCTCGGAGACCTTATGGAACGCCGACTGCAGCGCCTCGGTTCGAGCGTTGATCTCCGCCGTGTCCTCGCTGGTCAGGACGTCGCGCACCGCCTTGATCGCCGCTTCGATCTCCTGCTTGGAGGAGGCATCGACCGCGTCGCCAAGCTCCTTGAGCTGGCGCTCGGCCTGATAGGCCGCGTTCTCGGCGTTGTTGCGAGCCTCGGCGAGCTCGCGCATTCGCCGGTCCTCCTCGGCGTGGGCCTCGGCGTCCTGGACCATCCGCTTGATCTCCTCCTCGGAGAGCCCGGACCCGGCCTTGATCTCGATCCGCTGCTCCTTGCCGGTACCAAGATCCTTGGCGGAGACGTTGAGGATGCCGTTCGCGTCGATGTCGAAGGTGACCTCGATCTGCGGAATGCCGCGCGGGGCAGGCGGGATGCCAGTCAGCTGGAACTTGCCGAGCGACTTGTTGTAGCGGGCCATCTCACGCTCGCCCTGCAGCACATGGATCTCGACCGACGGTTGGTTGTCCTCGGCGGTCGAGAAGATCTCCGACTTGCGGGTCGGGATCGTCGTGTTGCGCTCGATCAGCTTCGTCATCACCCCGCCCTTGGTCTCGATCCCAAGCGTCAGCGGGGTCACGTCGAGCAGCAGCACGTCCTTGACCTCGCCGGCGAGCACGCCGGCCTGGATCGCCGCGCCGATCGCCACCACCTCGTCGGGGTTGACGCCGCGGTGCGGCTCCTTGCCGGTCAGCTCCTTAACCTTCTCCTGCACCGCCGGCATGCGCGTCATGCCGCCGACCAGCACCACGTGGTCGATCCTCGTGACGCCCTTCTCCCTCGCATCGTCGAGGGCCTGGCGCACGGGAGCAACGGTGCGGTCGAGCAGGTCGGCCGTGAGCTCGTTCAGCTTTGCGCGAGTCAGACGCGTATCAAGGTGCTTCGGACCGCTCTGATCGGCCGTGATGAACGGCAGGTTGATCTGCGTCTCCTGGGTGGTGGAGAGCTCGATCTTGGCCTTCTCGGCCGCCTCGTAGAGCCGCTGCAGCGCCATCGGATCCTGGCTTAGGTCGATGCCCTGCGAGCGCTTGAACTCGGCCACCAGCCAGTCGACGACGGCCTTGTCAAAGTTGTCGCCGCCGAGGTGGTTGTCGCCGGCGGTCGCCTTGACCTCGAACACCCCCTCGCCGATCTCAAGCACGGACACATCGAACGTGCCGCCGCCGAGGTCGAACACGAGGATCGTCTGGTCGGTCTCCTTGTCAAGCCCGTACGCAAGCGAGGCCGCCGTCGGCTCGTTGATGATCCGCTTGACGTCGAGCCCGGCGATCTTGCCGGCGTCCTTCGTCGCCTGGCGCTGGCTGTCGTTGAAGTACGCCGGAACCGTGATCACCGCCGAATCGACCTTCTCGCCCAAGTAGGCCTCGGCGTCGGTCTTCAGCTTCTGCAGGATCATCGCGGAGATCTCGGGGGGCGAGTACTGCTTGCCCTGAACCTCCACGCGTGCGTCCCCGTTGGGGCCGGCGACGACCTTGTAGGGAACGATCTGCTCCTCCTCGGCGACTTCCGCCTTCTTGCGCCCCATGAAGCGCTTGATCGAGAAGATCGTGTTCTGGGGGTTGGTCACCGCCTGGCGCTTGGCGACCGCGCCGACGAGCCGCTCCCCGCTCGCCGTGAAGGCCACCACCGAGGGGGTGGTGCGACCACCCTCCGCGTTCTCGATCACGGTCGGCTCGCCGCCTTCGAGCACCGCCATGCAGCTGTTCGTCGTACCGAGATCGATTCCGATTGTCTTGCCCATCGCTTTGGTTCTGCTCCTGTCGCGTTGTGAAAATCTGAGCGAGAGGATAGCAGATCTTGCGGAGCTGGAAGCTTCCACCGCGCACCGTGTCGAACCGCGAGAGCGGGAGCGGCCACCTCGGACCCTCAGGAAATCCGCCCGGCGCTCGGGCAAAGCGTGGCGAGCGCGCAGCGACCGCACGCGGGCGCGCGCGCGTGACAGGTGCGCCGCCCGTGGCGCAGGAGGTTGAGGTGCAGCTCCAGCTCTTGACCCCGGGGCGTCAGGGCAAGCATGCGGTCGTGCTGCTCGGCGAACGGCGCGCCTGCGCGCAGCAGGCCGAGACGCGTCGCCACGCGCGAGACGTGCGTGTCAACCGGCACCTCGCGCATCCCGAACGCGAACAGCAGCACGCATGCGGCGGTCTTGCGCCCGACGCCCGGCAGCGCGCACAGATGGGCGCGAGCCTCCGCCGGCGAAAGCGACGAAAGCCAGTCGAGCGACAGCTCGCCATCCGGCGAGCTCGCGGAGATCGCATGGAGGATCTGGCTGATCCGCACGGACTTGATCCTCGAGATCCCACCCGGCCGGATCGCCTCCTCGATCTCGTCGGTCGGAGCATCGCGAACGGCAGCCCAGTCGCCGGCGAAGCGCTCGGTCAGCGCGAGATATGCGACGTCGCGATTGCGGTCGTTGGTGGACTGCGAGAGCACCGTCAGGATCAGCTCCTCGAGCGGGCGGCCGTGCGGCGGCCGAGACGGGATCCCGTACACCAGCCGAAGCCGGTCCCGGATCGCCCGCGCGCGCCGGCGCTCGGCGACGGTCGGCGGGAGCGGCGAAGCGCGGGTGAGGCGGTCGAGTGCCATCAGGCTTTAGTCAACTTATCCGCGCGGGGGCGCGGGCGGCCCTCGATCCCCGCCGAGGATCCGCCAGCCCCTGGACCCATGCGCCCGCGCGCGCGGCAAAGGCACTACGCTCAGTGCTCGATGAGCCCCACCCAACCCCGATCGCAGCGCTTCGCCGCGCTCGCTCGGCCCGCCTCCTCGGCGCAAGGCCCCTGGCGGCCGCGCCGCGTGCGCTGATGGCCGAGACCGGCCGGCGACGCCGCGAGCGGCTGCGCTCGCCGCAGCTCGCCCATCGCCGGCGCGCGCGCCGCCACCCGACCGGCTTCGCGCCCCGCCCGCGCACGCAGGCGTTGATGCGCGAGCGGCTGATCGAGTCGCGCCTGACCCCGAACGCGATCTCGCTGACCGGGTTCGTGCTCAACCTCGCCGCCGCGGCGCTTGTCTGGGAGCGGCTGTTCTTCCTCGCCGGGGCGGCGTTTGTGGTGGGCTCGGTGATGGACACGCTCGACGGACGCTACTCGCGGATGTCAGGGAAGGGAACGGCGTTCGGGGCGTTCCTGGATTCGACCCTCGACCGCCTGGAGGAGGGCATCGTGCTGATCGCGGTCGGCGCCTACTTCGCAAGCCAAGGGAACCGCCCAGCGGTGGCCGCGGTTGTCGCCGCGGTGCTCTTCTCGCTGATGGTCTCCTATACGCGCGCGCGCGCGGAGGCGCTCGGCGTGGCCTGCAGGGTAGGGCTGGCCACGAGGCCCGTGCGCGTCGTGATCCTCGCGGCCGGGCTCGTGTTCGCGCGCGGCGCCTCGCTCGGGCACTTCCAGTTGCTCGCGCCAGCTGTCTACGTGCTTGCCGCGCTGACGCTGCTGACCACGATTCAGCGGATCGCGCACGTGCGCGCCGCGTTGCGCTCCGGGCCGCCCGTGTAACAAATGCGCCCCACGCCCACTAACGTACTGCGGCCGGCCCCGACCCCGCAGCCGCGCAGGCGCGGCGTCGCGGCGGTCTTCTGATGAGAGCAGCCGTCCGTTGACCTCTTCACCAGAAGGGAGCGAAGACACGTGATAAACAGCGAACCGTCCACCAATGGCGCCCCGCGCCGCCAGGAGGACAAGGTGCGGGTGGCGCTGATCGGCGTAGGCAACTGCGCGAGCTCGTTCGTGCAGGGCGTCCACTACTATCGCGACGCCCAGCCAGGCGAGCAGGTGCCGGGCCTCATGCACGTGGACCTCGGCGGCTATCACGTGCGGGACATTGAGTTCTCGGCCGCCTTTGACATCGACGCCGAGAAGGTAGGCAAGGACCTCTCCGAGGCGATCTTCTGCGGGCAGAACAACACGCTTGCGTTTGCGGGCGAGCTGCCGAAGCTGGGAGTGACCGTTCACCGCGGCATGACCCATGACGGGCTTGGCCGCTATCTGAGGGAGAAGATCCACAAAGCACCCGGCGAGACCGCCGACATCGTCCGGATTCTCAAGGAGACGGGCACCGACGTGGTCGTCTCCTACCTGCCGGTCGGCTCCGAGCAGGCGACCAAGTGGTATGTGGAGCAGGTGCTGGAAGCCGGCTGCGCGTTCGTCAACTGCATCCCGGTTTTCATCGCGCGCGAGCCTTACTGGTCGCGACGGTTCGAGCGGGCGGGGCTGCCCATCATCGGCGATGACATCAAGTCGCAGGTCGGCGCAACGATCGTGCACCGCACCCTCGCCCGCCTGCTCGAGGAGCGCGGCGTCAAGCTGCTGCGGACCAGCCAGCTCAACGTCGGCGGCAACATGGACTTCTACAACATGCTCGAGCGCGAGCGGCTCGAGTCCAAGAAGATCTCAAAGACCAATGCGGTCACCTCGATCATCGGCCACGAGCTGCCGCCCGAGGACGTCTACATCGGCCCATCGGACTACGTGCCGTGGCTGACTGACCGCAAATGGGCGCACATCCGCCTCGAGGGTCAGGCATTTGGCGACGTTCCGCTCAACATCGAGCTCAAGCTCGAGGTGTGGGACTCGCCCAACTCGGCTGGGATCGTGATCGATGCGGTGCGCTGCTGCAAGCTAGCGCTCAACCACGGGATCGGCGGCCAGCTCGACGGACCCTCGTCGTACTTCATGAAGTCCCCGCAGAACCAGCGCCCAGATGCCGACGCCAGGGCGCTGACCGAGGAGTTCATCGCCACCTACGGTCGCCGACAGGGACGACCCGCGCGGCTCGAGTCGATGGGCGCCGAGTAGCCAAGCTGGAACGGCGCGCAACCCGCCGCTCGGCGCGACAGAAAAACGCCGCGACGCGCCCGGAGGTGCTCTAATCCTCCCTGCGCATGTGGGGGCTCGCGACCGGGGATCAACGTGGCCGGCCACGCGCACGGCGATTGCGTGCGGCGGCCGTCGCCGGGGCGCGCGCAGGGCAATTGCGCGCGGCTCCCGGCGACGCGGCCCGCCGGGCGTGCCTTGCGGCCGCGGCGGCCCTCTGCCCCCTCGCCGCGGCGCTGCTCGCCCCGCTCGCCGTGAGCGCCAGGCAGGGCGTGGCCTCCCTGCCCCCGCCGCTCGCCGCACGCGGGCTCGACGTGCTGCCCTTCCCGGGAACGCCAGACGCCGCCCCTGGCGCCAAGATCGACTTCCCGGCGATCGCGCGGAGGGCGATCGTGTCGGTGCGCGTGGACGGCTCGCGCAGCGGCCCCCACCGGGGGCGCCTCGGCGCGATGCCCGGCGGGGGTACCGCGTTCGCACCGGCGCGGCCGTTCGCCCCGGGCGAGCGTGTCACGGTCAGCGCGCTGCTGGCAGACGATGCCGCGGCAGCCGCATCGGGGTCGCCCGGCAGGCGCAGGCTTCGCTTCTCGTTCCGGATCGAGCGCCCGGCGCCGTTGGCGCCAAGCACGCTGAAGGCAAAAGGAGCCGCGCGGGCGCAGGCGATCGAGCAGGGCCTGATCGCGCCGCACGCCGCCACCGGGGCGGGCAGCCCCTCGCCCACGCAGTCGTTCATCTCCGCGCCGAAGCTGCGACCACCGATCGTGGAGATGATGGAGCGCGATCCCGACACGGCCGCAGGCGAGATCTTCCTCGACGCGCAGAACAGCGCTCAGGCGGGCCCCTACATCCTCAACGCGCAAGGGCAGCTGCTGTGGTTCGAGCCCCTGCCCGCCCACCAAAGCGCGCTCGACGTGCGCGTCCAGTACTACGCGGGGCGACCGGTGCTGACCTACTACCAGGGGCCGATCATCCTGCCGGGATTCGGCCGCGGCGTCGGCGTGCTGCTCAACGAGCACTACCAGCGGATTCACACGATCACGGCGGGGGATGGCTACTACCACAACGGAATCGATTTGCACGAGCTCACGCTCGTCCCCGGCGGAAAGGCGTTCGTGACGGTGTACGCGCCTGTCCGCGCCGATCTCTCCTCCGTCGGAGGGCCGCGCGATGGGGTCGTGCTCGACTCGATCATCCAGGAGATTCGGATCTCCGACAACAGCGTGCTGTGGGAATGGAGCGCGCTCGGCCACGTGCCGCTCAGCGACTCCTACGCCCCTCCCCCGCGAGGGGGCGCTCCCTACGACTTCTTCCACATCAACTCGATCCAGCTGCTGCCCGACGGCGAGCTGATCGTCTCCGCCCGCCACACTTGGACCGTCTACTCGATCAACATGCGCACCGGCGCGATTAGTTGGGAGCTGGGCGGCAAGCGGTCGAGCTTCAGCATGGGCCCCGGCACAAGCTTCGAGTGGCAGCATGACGCCGAGCTGCACAACGACAACCTGCTGACCCTGTTCGACGACGGCGCAGGGCTGGGGCGCGAGGAGAGCCAGTCGCGAGCGCTTGAGATTCGCCTCACGCCGGGCCGCGCCACGCTCGTGCGCGCCTACGAGCACATTCCGCCGGTGCTCGCCTCAAGCCAGGGGAACGTTCAGCTCTTGTGGAATCACAACCTGTTCGTCGGCTGGGGAGCGGCGCCGAGCTTCTCCGAGTACACGCAGTCGGGCGAGCAGCTGTTCAGGGCCTGGTTCCGCTACCCGGTCGCCTCTTACCGCGCCTACCGCTTCGACAACTGGATCGGCGCGCCGCTGACGCGCCCGTCGATCGCCGCAAGGCCCGCCGGCGGCGGCAGCACCCGCGTCTACGCAAGCTGGAACGGGGCCACGCAGGTGGCGGCATGGCGGGTGCTGACCGGGCCAAGCAGGACGGCGATGCAATCCCAGCCGGTGGCGCAAGCCCCCTGGAGCGGATTTGAGACGACGATCACGGTCAAGCCGGCTCTCGCCTACGTCGAGGTGCAGGCACTCGACTCCGCTGGCCGCGTACTCGGCACCTCGGCTGCGGTGCCGAGCTCCGGCGGCTGCGCCGGGCCGTACTGCTAGGCCAGGGCACGGCGAGAAGGGCAGGACCCGCGGATCGGCAGATCCAGGCGCCGGCGGCATGGCACCCCTAGAATCACGCCGTGGCCGAGCGCCTTTCGATCGCGCACGTGAGCCCGTACGCGTGGGAGGCGCCCGGCGAGGTCAAGAGCTACGTGGATCGCGTCTCCGTCGAGCTCGCGCAGCGTGGGCACCGCGTCCTCGTGATCGCTCCCTCGGAGTCGCCGGCACTGGTGCGGGAGAGCCGGGAGGCGCTGCGCCGCGACCCGGGGGCGCTGCTCGAGCGTGCGCGCGAGCGGCCGCTCGTGCTCGGCGTGGGGGAGGTGCTGGCGTTCACCCCCAGCAGACGCCGCGCGGCGTCGCTGCCAATCGACGTGGCGCGCACGATCGAGGAGGCGCTTCAGCTGCTGCCGCTCGACATCGTGCACGTACACGAGCCATTCGCCCCCAGCGCGGCGAGCGTCGCGCTGCGCCACTCGCGCGCGCTCAACGTCGGCAGCTTCCATGCGCCGACCGAGCGGATCCTCTCCACGCAGCTGGCCCGGCCGCTCTCGCGCCTGCTGTTCGCGCGGCTCGACGCGCGGATCGCCTCCTACCGCGCCACGCGCGAGCTGATGGCCCGCTTCTTCCCCGGCGAGTATCAGGTGATCCTGCCGGGAGCGGACGTGCAAGCCCAGCGGGCGCCCGAACGCGACTGCGGGCCGCCCGTAATCGGCTTCGTGGCCGCCGAGGAGCGCGCCGCGCTGCGCTCGTTCCTGCGCGCGCTGCGCGGGCTGCCGACCAACCTCGAATGGCAGGCGCGGATCTTCTCTGAGCGACCGCTGCTCGCACCGGCGTCGCTGCCGCGCCAACTGCGCGAGCGGGTGCGACTACACGAGGCACGCGAGCTGAGCGCCACCCAGCTAGTCGGGGAGTGCGAGATCGTGGCGCTCGCCTCGGAGGGCGCGGCTCCCGCGCCATGGGTGCTGCTGCAGGCGCTGGCGGCCGGCGCGGTACCCGTCTGCCCACGCATCGACGCCTACGAGGAGCTGCTCGGCGGAGGCGAGCATGGGCTGATGTTCGAGCCCGGCGACGTGCAGACGCTCACACAGCAGCTGAGCCGTGCGCTCTGCAGCCCAGAGCTGCGCGCGCAGCTGCGCGCGCACGCGGCGCGGCTGCGCCCACGTCTTCACTGGGCGCGCACCGCGGCCGAGCTCGAGCAGGTCTACGAGCGACTCGTCGCCCGCCGCCACGATCGCCGTGCGCGCCCCGCGGTGCGCGCGCGCCTTGCCTCGCGGCCGCTGATCGACGTTGATCTGCACATGCATACCGACCACTCACCCGATTGCGCGACGCCGGTCGAGGTGCTGCTGGCGCACGCGCGGGCGCGGGGGCTGGGGGCGATCGCGATCACCGACCACAACGAGATCTCCGGCGCGCTCGAGGCCGCGGCTAAGGCCGACGGGATCAAGGTGATCGTGGGCGAGGAAATCAAGACCGGCGAGCAGGGCGAGGTGATCGGCCTGTTCCTGTCCAGGCGCATCCCGCGCGGCCTGACGCTCGAGAGCACGATCGCGGAGATCAAGTCGCAGGGGGGAATCGTCTACGTGCCCCATCCATTCGACCGTCTGCACTCGGTTCCCGACTACCACCACCTGCTGGCCGTGCTCGACGAGATCGATGCGATCGAGGTGTTCAACCCACGCGTGGCGATCTCCGAGTTCAACGAGGAGGCCGCGCGCTTCGCCGCCAAGTACCGAATTCCCGCGGGCGCCGGCTCCGACGCGCACGTGCCACAGGGGCTCGGCTCGGTGCGGATTCGGATGCGGGACTTCGCCTCGCCCGAGGAGTTCCTGGAGTCGCTGCGCGACGCCGACATCACCCGCAAGCCGGGCAGCCTGCTGTATGTGCAGGCGCTGAAGTTCCTGCAGACGCGGGCGCTGCCGGCCCCAGCGCGGCGCGCAGCGCGTGAACGGCGCGTGCGCCGTGCGCGCCGCGCCGCCCGCAACTCCTGATGCACTCGCAAGGACAAGACCGCTCGCCGTCCAATCCGTCCGGGGTGCCGGCAACCGACGATGAGATCCGCGAGAAGTACCTCGAGCGGGCGATCCGCGAGCTGAACGCCTTCGCGCGCGAGCTCCAGCGCTGCCGCGGCTGCCCGCGAGGGGCGCTGATGCCCGTGCTCGGCTCAGGCCACCCGCAGGCCGACATCCTCCTGCTCAAGCACGCTGCGCGACCCGCCGAGGTGGAGGAGGGGGTGGCGTTCTACGGGCGCTCGGGAACTGCGCTGATGAAGTCGCTGCGGCGCCTGGGGATCGATCCGCTGGCGGTCTACGGGACGCTGTGCGTAAAGTGTCCGGTGGCCGATCCGGCCCTCGCCGACCCCGCCTGTGTCGCCCGACTGGTTGAGGAGCTCGAGATCGTGCAGCCGAAGATCGTGGTCGTGATGGGAGCAGAGGCGCTGGGGGTCGTGAACGAGCTCGAGCTGCCGTTGCGACGCGAGCTCGAGCCCGCATACGGCGAGCTCCAACAGCTCACGCCCTCGATCGAGGCGCTGTACGTGCCGAACATCGACGATTCCCTCGACGAGGAGTCCGCAAAGCGCCGCTTCTGGGCGGCGTTCCGGGCGCTCGGGCAGTGGTGGGCGGAGCTTCCACCGTACTGAGAGGCGGCGAGTCGGCATGCCCGCCCGACGCGCGCGGCGTCATCCGGGCGACCGACACGCGCCGCGCCGGCGCGGCTAGACTGGCCCGATGGACCTCGAGGAGCAGACGCTGGAGAAGCCCGGCGACCGCTGCGAGGAGTGCGGGGCGAAGCTGACCCGCGCGGAGATTGAGGCCGCGCTTGAGTCAGGCGGCCCAGCCCTATGCTCGGTCCACGCAGCCGAGGACGAGCCTGGGCTGGCCTTCGAAGAGTCGCCCGACCTCGACGCATAGCCGGGATCGCCGTCGCGGCGAGCGCGCCCTGATCGGCGGAGTGAGTCAGCCGGCAAGCTCGTCGGCGTGAGCAACGCCTCTCGCCGTCAGATCGTGAGCACGATCTTGCCGAGCTTGCCGCCCTGCGCGAACCGCTCGTAGGCCTCCTCGGCGCGCTCAAGCGGATAGGTGGCCGCGAGCGGCACCGTCAGCGCACCCGACTCGAACAGCGGCAGCACGCTGCGCTCCATCGCCCGGGCGGTGAGAGCCTTCTCCTCCAGCGAGCGAGCCCGCAGGGTGGAGCCCATGATCCGCGCCCGGGCGCCCATCAGCTTGCGCAGGTCAAGCTCGCCGCGCGCGCCGGCCCCCACTCCGATCACCGAGATTCGCCCGTGCAGAGCAAGCGCATCTAGGTTGGCCGCCAGGTTGGGAGCGCCGACCAGCTCGAGGATCACGTCGAAGGGTCCATGCGCGGCGAAGCTCTCGGGGGCGATCACGCGTGCGCCGAGCTCCGCCACCTGCTCGCGGAGCTGCTCGTTGCGCACCGTTGCGGTGACGCGTGCGCCGGCGGCGCGGCCGAGCTGGATTGCGGCGGTCCCGACGCCGCCGGCGCCGCCGTGGACGAGCAGGCGCTCGCCGGGCTTCAGCTCCGCCTGCGTGAACAGCGCGTCGTGAGCCGTCGTGAAGACCTCCGGGACGCCACCCGCCGCCGGCCAGTCGAGCGAGGGCGGAACCTCCATCAGCACGCGCTCGTGCACCGCGCACAGCTCAGCCTGACCGCCACCGCCGACGATCCCCATCACCCGCTGTCCCGTACGAAAGCGGGTAGCACCGGGGCCAAGCGCAACCACCTCGCCGGCCAGCTCGAGCCCAGGGATGTCCTGCGGGGAGCCGGGCGGCGCCGGGTAGAGGCCGCGGCGCTGCATCATGTCGGCGCCGTTCAGCCCCGCAGCGCGCACCCGCACCAGCACCTCGCCGCTGCCCGGAGCCGGGTCGGGGCGGTGCTCGACAACGATCCGGCCATCTGTGATCGTGACTGCGCGCATCCGCCGGTGCAGGCTAGCCGTCGAGCGGCCAGGGGTTGGGCACAGGCCTCATCGGCTCCTGCCGCCAGTCGGCGTACGCCTCCGCGGGATCATCGGTCGGTGAGCGCACCGACGCGCCGTAGCGGGCGGCGAGCTCATTGACCGCGTAGTGCGCCCGGCGCTCCCGCCGGCAGCCGATCATCAGCATCGCGCAGGGCCCCGTCCCGGCGCCGATGAACACGTGCTCGATGCCCGCCGGCAAATGAAGGAAATCCCATTGGCCAAGCCGTCGCTCCTCGCCGGCGATGATCGCGATGCACTCTCCGTGCAGCACCAGGAAATCCTCCTGGACGGGCTCGGAGTGGTAGCGGCAGTTCGGCTGGCCCGGCTGCATGATCTGGACGCTGACGCCGGTGTCGGGCCAGGTCCAGCGCTCACGCTCAAGCGCGAGCACCGTCGCCCGCCGCGAATGGCCGAACGCCGGCGCGTCGGCGAGGTTGATGATGAGCGGCTCGTCCATGGCGCACCATCCTATCCGCCTGCCGCCGGCCGCCCTGCGGCAAGCGACCTCAGCGCTCGAGCAGCGCCACGCATTCGATGTGCGGGGTCTGCGGAAACATGTCGACGGCGCGCACACGTATCAGGCGCCAGCCGGCCTCGGCGAGCTGCGCCGCGTTCGGAGCGAGGGTCGTCGGGTTGCAGGAGACATAGACGATCCGCCGCGGAGCGCATTCGATGATCCGCCGCACGACCCGCTGCGAAAGGCCGGCACGAGGCGGATCAACGACGAGCACGTCCGGACGGCCCGCGTGCGCGAGCAGCTGGCGCAAAGCGGTGCGGACATCGCCAGCGTGGAAGGTCACGTTGTCGATCTCGTTGAGCGCGGCGTTGGCGCGCGCGTCGGCAACCGCCTGCTCGACGAGCTCAAGCCCATGCACCTCCGCCGCGCGGGGCGCCAGCACAAGGGCGATCGTGCCGATCCCGCAGAAGAGGTCGTAGACGCGCTCGAAGCCGCTCAGGCCCGCGTAGTCGAGCGCCACGCGGTACAGCCGCTCGGCCATCTCGGTATTGGTCTGAAAGAAGGCCTCGGCCGAGATACGCACGCGCAGCCCGCACAGCCGCTCTTCGAGCTGGGCGGCGCCCTGAAGCAGCTCAGTCTGGCCGTGGGCGACCTCGGCGGGAGCGTCGGTGCGCGTCCACAGCACCCCCGCCGCGTGGGGGAGGGCCGCCGCCAGCGAGCGCCGGTCGAGCTCGCCGGAGGCGGTGATCAACCGGGCCTGCAGATGACCGGTGCGCCTGCCCTCGCGGATGACCAGGTTGCGCAGAAAGCCGCGTCCGCTGCGACGGTCGTAGGCGGGCAAGCAGGCCGCGCGCGCCCAGCGCAGAACCTGCTCGCGCAGCTGGTTGCCGGCCACGGAGGCGAGCAGGCAGTCGTTCACGGGCACGATCCGCTCCCACTCGCCGGGGGCGTGAAAGCCGCAGATCAGCTCGCCGTTCGCGTCCGCGCCGAAGGAGTACTCGAGCTTGTTGCGGTAGCGCCAGCGGTCGACCGCCGGGACGATCGGCTCAAGCTCGAAGTCCTCAAGTCGGCCGAGGCGGACGAGCGCATCGCGGACCTGCAGCTGCTTGACCTCCAGCTGCCGCTCGTAGCGGAGGATCTGCCAGGGGGCGCCGGGATGCTCAGCCGCGGGCTCGACGCGGTCAGGACCCGCCTCAAGCACCTCGAGCAGACGCGCCTCGCCGTGGGAGCGTCTGGCCTTGACGAGCAGCGCCCGCACCCGGTCCCCCGGCAGCGCCCCGGCGACAAACACCACGTAGCCGTGGTGGCGCGCGACACCGGCGCCGCCGAAGGCGAGCGATTCGATCTCAAGCTCAACGCGCTCCCCGGGTTGAGGACGGGGATGCGTGGGGGTCATCTCGGATGGAGCGCTCACCCCGCCAAGCATGCCAGCCAAGCTGCCCCCGACCGCGCTCCCCGCTGCCCGCCGACCGCGCTCCCCGCTGCCCCCGATCGCGCTCCCACTGCCCGCCGACCGCGCTCCCGCTGCCCGCCGACCGCGCTCCCGCTGCCCGCCGACCGCGCTTCTTCAGCGGCCCGTGGGCTGCGGCGGCCTCAACGCCCCTCCAGCTGTCGCTCGATCCGTTCAAGCAGCGACTTGCGGTTGGCATGGCGGCGCTCGTACTCGCGCATCTGGCGCAGCTGCGCCGCGGTCAGCTCGTCAAGACGCGCGGACACCTGTGCGACCGTCAACTCCGCGTAGTTCGAGATCGGACATGGGATCGCCTCGTCGCGGCCTCGATCGGCGCGCCCTGCCTTATGCGGCCGCTCAAGATGCTCGCAGTGGGGCGCGTGACGCACAGCCGCGTCGCGCCGCTCATAAGCGCCCCCCTTCAGCCACGGTTGGCCAAGCCCGCTCTCCCGCGGCTCGGGTCGCTCGTGCGCACGCGCCAACACGGCCTCGGCGCGGATGAGAACCTCGTCCGTCTGCCTGCGTCCTCGGCGGATCAGCTCCGCGACCAGCTGATCGGCGTCGCGGCGGGCAAGCCAGCCGCGCTCAGCCGCCTCCTCGAGCGTCTCTCGGATTCGCTCGCGCGTCAGCAGCACCGCGTCGAGGCCTTGCAGAGCACGTGCGAGCGCACGCCGGTGGTGGCCGCTCGGATCGCTGCGGGGGGCGGAGGGGGTATGCCGCTCGCTGCAGCCTCCTTGTCCGGGAAGCTCAGAATCCTGCTCAGATCCGCGCTCCTGCGTCGAGCTCCCACGAGGGGACCCCCCGGACGCAGGCGCCCGTGTTCGCAGGGGCGAGGCTTTGACAGTCGGCATCGCGCTCCTCCTCGTCTTGCCTGCTTAGCAGGCTACCCGGCCGGCGGGCACCGAACACCGCGCGCGAGGCGCCGCCTGAGCGCAGATGGACGCGAACCGCCGCGGCCGCCGACGGATATGCACGCGAGACCGCACAACCCCGCCCGCGCGCGAGACCCTGAGCGGCGATGGGCGACCTCGCGACCGATAGGGGTATCGTGACGTGATGTCGATGAGCCTCGGCGCCAACAACGCATCGCCGATCGAGGCCGCAGCTTTGCAGCCGGTGGCGCTGACCGCGTTCTCGCACGGCGCCGGCTGCGGCTGCAAGCTGCCCGCCGCAGAGCTGCGGCAGCTTGTCTTGGAGCTGGCCGCGCCAAGCGACCCGCGCCTCCTGGTCGGCGCAGCGGGCGGGGATGACGCTGCGGTGTTCGCGCTCCGCGACGACCTCGCGCTCGTGCAGACGGTCGACTTCTTCACCCCGATCGTCGACGACCCCTACGACTTCGGCCGGATCGCCGCCGCCAACGCGCTCTCCGACGTCTACGCGATGGGCGGCAAGCCGCTGACCGCGCTCAACTTGGTCGCCTTTCCACTCGAACAGCTCGGACGGGAGGTGCTGCGGGCGATCCTGGAGGGCGGCCTCGCCGTTGCCGAGCAGGCGGGGTGCGCGATCGTGGGCGGCCACTCGATCGACGACCCCGAGCCCAAGTACGGCCTTGCCGTGACCGGCACCGTCGATCCCCGCAGGATGCTGACCAATGCCGGCGCCCGCGCCGGCGACGCGCTCGTCTTGAGCAAGCCGCTTGGCGTCGGCGCGCTCGTCACCGCTCGCAAGCGCGGTGCCTGTGGCGAGGCGGAGCTCGAGGCGGCAGTCGCCACGATGCTCGCGCTCAATCAGCGAGCGAGCGAGCTGGCGCTGGCAGCCGGCGCGCATGCGGCCACCGATGTCACCGGCTTTGGACTGCTCGGCCATCTACACGGGCTGGCACGCGAATCAAAGCTGAGCGCGCGGATCGAGGCCTCGCGGGTGCCGGCGCTCGATGGCGCGGTGGCGGCGCTTGCAAGCGGAGTGGGCGTCTCCGGCGGCGGGAGGCGCAACCGCGCCTGGGCCGAGGGCTTCACCCGGTTTGCGCCAGGCGTTGAGGAGCCGCTGCGGCTGCTGCTGTGCGACCCGGTCACATCCGGCGGGCTGCTGGTGGCGGTAGCCCCAGAGCGCGCCGCGCAGCTCGAAGGCCCAGTGATCGGCACGATGCTCGCCGGCGAGGCAGGCACGATCGAGGTTGTATGAGGCAAAGAGCTTCGGAGCGGCCGGGGCCGGTGCCCCGACCGGCCTTCAAAGCCGGGAAGCCGCGGCGATCCCGCGGTGGGAAGGTTCGACTCCTTCGCCGCTCCGCCTGAGCTGGAGGGAGCGCGGGTGAGCGCGGCCGGGAGCCAGTCGCCGCCGCACGGGCGAGCAGAGGCGGACGTCGGCGAGCGCGAGCGCTCCCAGTCCGCGCGGGGAGGCGCGCAGCGCTCCCTGGCACAGGAGCTGCGCGCCCTGCCGGCCGTCGATCGGCTTGCGGTCGCGATCGCGCGCGAGGTCCTGGCCGAGCGCCGCGCAGAGTTGCTCGCGGGCGCCCCGAGCGAGGCCGAGTTGCTCGAGCGCGCTCGCGCGCGGCTGCGCCCATCGCTGCGCCGCGTGCTGAACGCGACCGGCGTGATCGTCCACACCAACCTCGGCCGCGCGCCGCTGCCGGCTGCCGCGCGCGCAGCGGTCGCCCAGGCCGCCGCCGGCTACTGCAACCTGGAGCTGGATCTCGAGCGGGGTGAGCGCGGCTCGCGCCACGCGCACGTCACGCGGCTCATCTGCGATCTCACCGGCGCGCAGGACGCAATCGCGGTCAACAACGGCGCCGCCGCGGTGCTGCTGGCGGCCGCGGCGCTGGCCGGCGGAGGACGTGAGCTCCTCGTCTCCCGCGGGCAGCTGGTGGAGATCGGCGGCGGCTTCCGGATCCCAGAGGTTGTGGCCCAGGCAGGCGCAACGCTCGTCGAGGTCGGCACCACAAATCGCACGCGGCTCGAGGACTACCGACGGGCGCTAGGACCACGGACGGGGGCGCTGCTGCGCGTCCACCAGTCCAACTTTCGCACGGTTGGCTTCGTCGAGGAGGTGGGCATCGACGAGCTGTGCTCGCTCGGGGTACCGGTGATCGACGACCTCGGCTCGGGAGTGCTCGACGAGCCGGCCGAGCGCGACCTTCCCGAGACGCTCGGCGGCGAGCCAGCGGCGAAGCGCTCGCTCGCCGCCGGCGCCACGCTCGTCTGCTTCTCCGGGGATAAGCTGCTCGGCGGCCCGCAGGCAGGGGTGCTGGCCGGCAGGAGAGAGGCCATCGCCGCTGCTCGAGCCCACCCATTGGCGCGGGCGATGCGCATCGACAAGCTGTCGCTGGCCGCGCTCGAGGCGACGCTCGCGCTGCATCGCGACCCCGAGCTTGCGCGCAGGGAGATCCCGGCGCTGGCGATGCTGGCGGCCGAAGGGAGGTCGCTGCGCGAACGGGCGGAGCTTTTGGCGCGCGAGACGGGCGGCGAGGTGATCGAGGGTGTCTCACGGGTGGGCGGCGGCGCGCTGCCGCTGCTGGAGCTGCGCGGGCCGGTAGTGGCGCTGGACGGCGGTGAGCGCAGCGCCGACGAGCTGGCACGCGCGCTGCGGCTGGGCGAGCCGCCCGTGATCGCGCGCGTCCACGAAGGACGGGTGCTGCTCGACCCACGCACGTTGACGGACGCCGAGGCGCGGGAGGTGGCAGCGGCCGTGCGGGCGGTGCGGTAGTGGCTGCGCGCTCCCGCCACGCCCCTGCCCCAACCGGGCCGCGCCGGCCGACAGGCGCCGTCGGCGCTCGCCGCGCAGGGGCCAGGGCGCGGCCAGCTCCGATCTCCGCCGCAGAGGGCCCGGAGCATCTGCCTTTGACCGTCGGCACCGCCGGACACATCGATCACGGCAAGACCGCGCTCGTGCTCGCGCTGACCGGCGTCGATACCGATCGCCTCCCCGAGGAGAAGGAGCGCGGGATCACGATCGTACTTGGCTTCGCGCCGCTGGTGCTCCCAAGCGGGCGGCTCCTTTCCCTGGTCGACGTTCCCGGCCACGAGCGGCTCGTGCGCGTGATGGTCTCGGGCGCAAGCGGAATCGACCTCTACCTGCTGGTCGTAGCGGCCGACGATGGCGTGATGCCGCAGACGCTCGAGCACGCGCGGGTGCTCGAGGCGCTCGGCGTGCGCCACGGAGTCGTGGCGGTGACCAAGGCCGACCTGGCCGATCCCGAGCCGGCGATGGCGCAGGCACATGAGCTGCTGCCCGAGGCTGAGATCGTTGCCTGCTCGGCGCGCACCGGCCAAGGGGTGGCGGAGGTTGCCGCAGCGCTCGAACGGGTGGCGGCGAGGGTCCCGTCGCGGGCGCTGGGCGGCACGACCGATCACCGCGCCGCGGCGGCAGGCGCCGGCGGACATCAAACCCACGCGCGCAGGGCAGATCTCCTCGCCGCCGCGGGGGCCGCGGAGCGAGCGGTGCTCCACATCGATCGGGCCTTCACGATCCATGGCGCCGGCACAGTCGTGACCGGGACGCTGTGGGCTGGCGAGCTCGTGCGGGGCCAGCGCTTGCGCCTGCTGCCCTCCGGCCGCAACGTCCGCGTGCGGGGCCTACAGGTCCATGAGCGCCCCGTCGAGCGGGCGGCCGCCGGCCAGCGGGTAGCGGTCAACCTCGCCTCGATCGAGCGACGTGCCGTTGCGCCCGGCGATGTGCTCGCCGGTGCAGACGCGCCGGTGCGGCTCGCCTACCGGCTCGAAGCAGAGCTGCTTCTGCACGAGCCGCTCGGGGATCGCGAGCGAGTGCAGGTCCACCATGGCACGCGCAGCGCGCCGGCGCGCGCGATCAAGCTGGGCGAGGGCCGTTGGCAGCTGCGCGCCGAACGGCCGCTGATCGCCGCGCCGGGTGACCGCCTCGTGTTGCGGCGGATCAGCCCACCGGGCACGCTGGGGGGCGGAGCGATCGTGGCGATCGGGCGAAGACGGGCGAGCGAGCGGGCGCCTAAAACCCGAGCAGAAGCCCCGACCGGCTCCGCGTCGGCCCCCGAGGGCGCTCCACCGCCCGCGCCGCAACTCGATTCAGAGGCGCTTGCGCTCGAGCGGCGGCTACGCGAAGCGGGAGCGGAGCCTCCGTCGGAGGCAGAGCTCGGCGAGCAGGCGCGCCACATCCCCGCGCTCCGCGCGGCAGGGCGAATTGTGCGGATCGGGCGCAACATGTACGCCCACGTCGAGGCGATTGCGGCGGTACGAAGCATCGTCGAGCGGGTGATCGAGAGCGAGGGCTCGATCACGCTCGCACGGCTGCGCGATGAGCTGAAGACCTCGCGTAAGTACGCGCAGGCGCTGCTCGAGCACTTGGACGCCGCCCGCGTCACCCGCCGGCTCCCCGACGACAGTCGCGTGCTGCGAAGCGGAGCACGACGCTCGTAAGGCTGCTGGACGGCACGACGCGAGGCTCCTCCGCAAGAACCGCGCCGCCCGCACGCACCCCGGGTCGCCTGGCTCGATCTAAGCGCCCGCCGCGATGATCGCGACCACCAGCAGCACCACCACAAGTGCGACTAGCCACAGCCAGGCGCTGGTGATGGGGGGCACGCCCGCGCGGCGGGCGCGCACTCGCCACAGCGTCCCCTCGACGTCCTCGACGATGGGATCGCCGTATGCGTCCGGGTCAGTCCCGGGCGGCAGCGGCTCCAGTAGAAGATCGTCGCGCTCGAAAGGCTCCGGCTGTGGCTGTTGATGCGTCACATCCGGGGTTCTTCCCGTCCGGAGCGTAGGCCAAGCACCAGGTCCACGCGCGCCTCGGCGCCGTGCCCGCGCGCACCCAGGCGGCACGTGCCCGCGCGCACCCAGCGCCCCCGCCCGCGCGGATCCCGGTGCCCCGGCGGCGCGCACCCCAGTGCCGCCGTCCACGCGCCCCCCAGCGCCCCGGCAGGCGCCTTCAGCTCGACGTGCTTGACGTTGAGGCCCATAGAGGTCCTTAAAGTCAGGCACCCCATCAGAGAGGCGGGGCCGCGGTACCGCAGCAGAGCTCAAGCAGCGCCTTCTGCGCGTGGCGGCGGTTCTCCGCCTGGTCCCAGATGCGCTGGCGGGGGCCGTACAGCAGCCCCTCGCTGATCTCCTCTCCCGGATGCGCCGGCAGGCAGTGCAGGACGATCGCGTGCGGCGCCGCCAGCTCCAGCAGCCGCTCATCGAGGCGGTAGGGGGCGAGCGCCGCTCGGCGCGCCTGGGCGCTCTGCGGGTCGTCGTTCATCGACACCCACACGTCGGTGTAGAGCGCATCCGCACCGGTCGCGGCAGCAACCGGATCATCGACCAGGAGCGCACCCCCAACGGGCTCGAGCTGGTAGCCGGGTGGCGCAGCGACTCGCACCTCGACGCCCGCGAGCGCCCCAAGCACCGCCAGCGATCGGGCGACGTTGTTGCCATCCCCGACGTAGGCAAGCTTGAGGCCGTCCAGGCGGCCAAACGTCTCTCGCAGCGTCAGCAGATCGGCAAGCGCCTGACAGGGATGATGGCCGGCGGTGAGCATGTTGATCACGGGCACCGAGGCGTGTTCGGCCAGCTCGCGGACACGCTCGTCCGGGCCGGTGCGGATCGCGATCGCGGCGACGTGGCGGGACAGCACCTGAGCCGTATCCCTAAGCGACTCACCGCGCGAGAGCTGGAGCTCCTCGGCGCGCAGCAGCAGCGGATGCCCGCCCAGCTCAAAGATCCCCACTTCGAAGGAGACCCGCGTACGGGTCGAGGGCCGCTCGAACAGCAGCGCCACGGAGCGACCGTCCAGCGCCCTTGAGCCGAGCGGGTCGGCCTTCAGCGTGAGCGCACGGTCGAGCAGCGCGCTCAGCTCTTCAGCGCTCAGCTCGGCGCCGGTGAGGAAGTGCCTGGGCAAGGCGGCGAGTGTACGCCGAAGCGAACGCGCGCCGTCGCCAAGCACCGGTGCCGAGCCGCCCGCGCTCGCCGCCTACTGTCCGCGACCCGGGCGCAACCCGAAGCCACGCAGCATCAGGAGGAGCTTCTCGCCCAACGTCCCGCGGCCGGGGAGGATCCCGAGCTGCGCCGCGGCCCCGTAGAGGTCGTAAAAGCCACGTACCCGCAGCAGTCGCCCCTTCTGGAGCTCGCAGTAGAACACGCAGGGCACGACGATGAACCGGTTGGTGGCGGGCAGGCTCTCGAGTGGCCCGCGGTTGGTCGCAAGCAGCTTGCTCGGCGCCGCCACATAACGGCCATCGGAAAGCCGCTCGCCGAGCTTCTCGAGGCGCGCATCGGGGAAAGCGGCCCAGAGCCGCTCGGCATGGGCGACGAGCGCCTCGCGCCCCTCAAGCGGCTCCCGCGTGAGCGGATCCTCGTAGTGAACCTCGGGGCAGCAGACGGGAGCAAAGGCAGAAGGGTCCCTGCCCGACCAGGCCGCCTCCCAGCGGTCGATCAGCTGATCGACGTCGACCTCCCAGGCGGCTGCCGCGGGCACCTGCGCGTGCTCGCTCATACGCTCACCCCGTCGCTCACGCGCGCGATCCCGGCGCGCTCAGCTCAGGCAGCCCGGCGAACGGCGTCGACGCCTGCGCGTAGCGACGCCGCTCGATCCGCCCGGCGGCGCGCGCGAGCTCTCCCGCCTCAATCGCAAGCCGGATCGCGCGCGCCATCGCAACGGGGTCCTCGGCGCGAGAGATAGCGCTCGCGCATAGCACCGCGTCGCAACCGAGCTCAAGCGCAAGGGCAGCATCGGAGGCGGTGCCGACGCCGGCATCGAGCACAACCGGCACCTGGGAGCGCTCGACGATGATCGCGATGTTGTAGGCGTTGAGGATGCCCATGCCGCTGCCGATCGGCGATCCGGCCGGCATCACCGCCGCGCAGCCGGCGTGCTCGAGGCGCTTGGCAAGCACCGGGTCATCGTTGGTGTAGGGCAGCACGGTGAACCCATCGGCGACGAGCTCCTCAGCGGCCGCCACCAGCTCGACCGCATCGGGCAGCAAGGTCCGCTCGTCGCCGATCACCTCGAGCTTGATCCAATCGGTCTGAAACGCCTCGCGCGCAAGCTTCGCGGTGAGGACCGCGTCCCGCGCCGTGAAGCAGCCGGCGGTATTGGGCAGCACCTCGACCCCGGCGGCGTCGAGCACATCGAGGATCGAGCCGCGCGCGCGGGGGTCGAGCCGCCGCAGGGCAACGGTGCACAGCTGCGCACCGGAGGCAGCCAGGGCACGCGCGAGCAGCTCGTGGCTTGTAAATCCGCCGGTGCCGAGGATCAGACGGGAGCGCAGCTCGCGCCCTGCGATCCTGAGCGGCGCCAGCCGCGCGCCGGTCTCGGTGCGCTGGTCGCCTCCCGCGGACCCATCACCCGCAGCGCGCTCGCGCGCGTGCGTGACCTGCGACGAGCTCGTGCTCACCGGCCTCACCCCCCCTGCACGGCGACGACCACCTCGACGCGCGCGCCCTGGCGCAGCGGCGTGCGCTCCCATTCGCTCCGGGGCACGACGACGCCGTCGAGCGCGACCGCAAGACCGCGACCTTCGCTTGGCGCTCCCATCTCGGCCGCGACGTCGGCGACGGTCGCGCCGTCGGGCAGCTCGCGACGCTCGCCGTTGACGCTCAACACGATCATGAGCCGACCAAAAGCTCCCCGCGCCGCTCGGCGGCGGCGAAGCGGACCGGCGCGACCCGCTCGGCAAGCTCGGAGGCAGGCTCGTCGCAGAGGGCCGCCACCGCCAGCTCGGCGGTGAGCGGCGTGAGCAGGATTCCGTGGCGATAGTGGCCGGTCGCCCAATGCAGACCATCGAGGGCGCCCCGCCCGATCGCCGGCAGGTTGTCGGGCGTGCCCGGTCGCGTGCCGGCCACGATGCGCTCGATCCGCAGCTCGGAGATCCCGGGCACGAGCTCGATCGCATCGCGCAGCAGCTCGTAGATCGGCCCAACCGTGATGGCGCGGTCGAAGCCCCGCTCCTCGACGCTTGCGCCGAGCACGTAACGGCCATCGCCGCGGGGCACGAGGTAACCAGGCTGCATGCGCAGCACGCGCCCGAGCAGCCCCGGGCCGTCCGGGTCGCGCAGGCGCAGAAGCTGACCCTTGACCGGCCGGATCGGCACCTGCGCAAACGAGGGCAACCCCTCGAGCGAGCCCGACCACGGCCCGGCGGCGATCACGAGCTGGCCCGCCAGCAGGCGCTCGCCATCCTCGAGCCGTACACCGACGGCGCGACCACCGGAAACCAGCACCTCGGCCACGGCGGCGCGGCGCAGCCGCCCACCCTCGCGCGCGAGAGCCGCGGCCAGCGCGCGGCTCAGCCTGAGCGGGTCGATCGCCCGGTCATCGGCGAGCTCGAGCGCGCCGCGCAGCACCGGTGCGAGCGCCGGCTCGAGCGCCCGCGCGCGACTCGGCGCAAGCGGGGTGACGGTCAGACCCAGGCGCTCGCGGATCTGGCGCTCGCGCGCAAGCGCCCGCGCCTCGTCCTCGTCGCGGGCGACCATCAGCGTGCCGCACTCCAGATAGCCTGGATCGAGGCCGCTTCGCTCCTCGAGCTCCGCCACGAACGCCGGGTAGGCGCGAGCGCTCGCAAGCGCCAGTGGCAGCAGCGCCGGCTCGCGCGCGTCGGCCTCCGCGACCGGCGCGATCATCCCCGCCGCGACCGCCGAGGTCTCTCCCCCCGGCTCGCCGCGTTCGAGCACCTCGACCGCCAGCCCCCGTTGGGCCGCCCGCCATCCGACGGCGAGCCCGATCACTCCACCGCCGACGATCAACACGTCGGCTTGACTGTGCGTGGTTGACATGCGCTGCTTCCTCCGCCGGAATTACCCGGGTCAGGTTCTGACGGTCGGCGGATCCGCTCCGCCCTCTCAGCCCGGCACACAGGCTCCCGTTCAGGCTCCATGCTAGCGCGCCGGTCCTGCCAGACTTGCGGCCATGGACTCCCGCCGGCATGCGACCATCGACCCCCGCCGCCAGCGGCTTGCCGCCGCTCGCCTGTACCTCGTCTGCGATGTGCGCGAAGACGCCTTCCTTATCGGCGCCCTGCGCGGCGGCGTGCAGATCGTGCAGCTGCGCAGCAAGGACCGCTCCGATCAGGAGCTTGAGCCGGTTGCCCGACGCTACCGCGAGCTCTGCCACCTCGCCGGCGCGCTTTTGATCATCAACGATCGCCCCGAGCTGGCAGCGCGCGTCGATGCCGACGGCGTGCACCTGGGCCAGGAGGACATGCCGGTCCCGCAGGCGCGAGAGATCGTCGGCCGCGAGCGGCTGATCGGGCTCTCGACCCACAGCCGGGCCCAGCTCGACGCCGCCGACGGCGTCGACTACGTGGGCGTCGGGCCGGTGCACGCGACGCCGACCAAGCCCGGGCGGGCAGCCGTGGGGCTTGAGCTCGTGCGCTACGCGGCTGCCCACGCGCGGGTGCCATTCTTTGCGATCGGCGGGATCGACCCCGGCAACCTCGCCGCGGTGATAGCGGCGGGCGGCCTGCGCGTTGCGGTGGTGCGAGCGCTGACCGAGGCCGCCGACCCGAAGGCAAGCGCCCAGGCGATGCGGATGCAGCTCGATGCGGCCTGGCAGAGCCCCCCGGCCGAGCGCACCTCGCCAAGGCAACGCGCTGCTGGCGAGTAGGCCCGAGCACGCTGTTCGGCGCAGGACGAGGCAAGCCCGTCCGAGGCGAGCGAGGCAGGCCCGGCCGGGTTAAGGAGGCTGTCGGAGCGCCGCGAGGAGGCTGTCGGAGCGCCTTCGGATAGGCTGCAGGTCGATGACCGAGGACAGTTTCGACTGCGTGGTGGTCGGCTCTGGCCCGGGCGGCTACGTGACCGCGATCCGCGCCTCACAGCTCGGGATGCGCACCGCGATCGTCGAGAAGGACCGACTCGGCGGCCGCTGCCTGAACTACGCCTGCATACCGGCGAAGGCCGTTCTGCGCTCCGCCGACGTGCTCTCGGAGATCCGCGCGGCGGGTGACTTCGGGATCGAGGCAGGCGAGGCGCGGGTCGACTTCGGCGCGCTGATGTCGCGCCGCGATCGCGTCGTCAAGACGCTGACCGGCGGAGTCTCGGGACTGATGAAGAAGCACGGGATCACCGTGATCGAGGGGGAGGGCTCGCTCGCGGGTCCCGGCAGGGTCATGGTGGGCGACCGCGAGCTGCAGGCGGCCACGATCGTGCTCGCTACCGGCTCGGTGGGCAAGCCGCTCCCCGGCACAACGTTCGGCGGCCGCGTGATCGGCACCGAGGAGGCCTGGGCGCTGCGCGAGCTGCCCTCGTCGATGGCGGTCATCGGCGCCGGCGCCTCAGGCGCGGAGATCGCCTCGGCCTACGCGCGGCTGGGCGTCGAGGTGATGCTGTTCGAGGCGCTCGAGCGAGTGCTGCCCACCGAGGACGAGGAGATCTCGCAGATCGCCGAACGGGGGCTCAGACGCCAGGGGATCAAGATCCACACCGGCACGCTCGTCCAGGAGGTCGAGCCCGACGAGGCAGCGGTCCGCTTCCGCCACGGCGATCAACGCGCGCAGGTCGACTGGCTGGTGATCGCAGCCGGGCGCGGGCCCGACACCGCCGGACTCGCGCTCGAGCGCGCCGGCGTCGCCGTTCAGGACGGCGGGTTCGTGCAGGTCGACGGCGCGATGCGCACGAGCGTTGAGGGCATCTACGCGATCGGGGACCTCGTGCACGGCCCAGCGCTGGCGCACAAGGCATCCGAGGAGGGCGTGATCGCGGTCGAGGACGCAGCCGGAATCGCAACTCGCCCGATCGAGTATGCGGACATCCCTCGGGCGACGTTCTGCGCCCCAAACGTGGCGAGCTTCGGGCTGACCGAGGCGCAGGCGCGCGAGCAGGGCCACGACGTGGTCGTGGGCAAGGTCAACTACGGCGCCGTCGGCGCCGGCACCGTCTACGGCGACCGCGGCGGCATGGTCAAGCTCGTGGGCGAGCGGCGCTACGGCGAGCTGCTCGGCGGCCACATCGTCGGAGCGCGCGCCACCGAGCTGATCCAGGAGCTCGTCAACGTGCGCGCGCTCGAGGGCGGCTATCCGGAGGTGGCGCGCACCATCCACGGCCACCCGACGCTGTCTGAGGCGGTGATGGAGGCGGCACGCGCCGCCGACGGCTGGCTGATCCATGGCTGAGGCGCACGCGCCGGCGGTCGCGCAGCTTGCCCTTGACAGCTCAGGCGCATCGGCTGGCGCGCGCACCGGGCGCGTGGAGTTCTACTACGACCTCACCCACCCGGAATGCTGGCTGGCGGCAGAGCGAATCGCAGTCGCGCTGCCGTTCGTACCCGAGTTCGTGCCCGTGCTGGGCCGCGCGCTCGCGATCGAGAGTCCCACCGGCGACCGCGAAGCGCTCGCCGCCCGCGCGCGCGAGCTCGGCCTGCTCCCGCTGCGCTGGCCCGAGCGCTGGCCGCCGGACGGCGAGCGCGCGGCGCTCACGGCCACCTATGCGGTTGGGATCGGCAAGGTGGTGGCTTTCTCGCTGGCGGCGTTCCGACAGGCGTTCGCGGCCGGGCGCGACCTTGGTGACCTCGACACGGTGCTGATTGCCGCCGCCGCCTGTGAGATCCACCCGCGAGCGGTCCTGAAGGCGATCGGCCTGCGATCGGTGGCGGACTCGCTTCGCCGCGCCTGCGAGCGAGCGCAGGCGGCCGGGGTGCGGGAGCTGCCCGCAATCAGCGCCGCCGGGCGGCTGTTTCAGGGCCGGGCAAGCCTCGAGCAGGCGGCCGACGCGCTTGGCAGTGCGATGGCGGCGGGCGGACGGTGAAGGCAAACCGCGCCTTCGAGCTGATCGTCTCCCGTGGCGGGTTGCCGTTGCTGGCCGGCGAGGACCGCCTCGACCGGATCGAGGTGGTCTCGATCGACGACGGCGAGGTGGCGCTTTTCTGGGAGCTCCCGGCGCGGACGGCGACGCGCCTCTTGCGCGAGCTTCGCGCTGACCTCGCAGGGCTCTCCGCAGAGCAGTTCTACGACAAGTGGCGGGGCGCCGACGTGGCGCTCGAGGAGTAGGCGCCGCCGGTGGCAGAGCCGCAGCCGCCCGGCCTGAAGGGCGCGATCACGCGGCTCGAGCCGCAGCGCTGGCAGGTTGCGGTCGCGCGGCGCAGCGCCGAGGCGCGCGCGACGGTTCCTCAGCTCGAGCTCGAGCTCGAGGCGGACGCGCGCGCGTTAGCCGACGTCCACGGCCACCTGCGGACGGCCCGCCTCGCGCGCGCCTGCGCGCTTGCACTGCGTGAGCATCCCCTTGCGAATGGCGCCTGGCGGGACGGCGCGCTGGAGCTGCACGGGCGGGTCAACGTCGGCGTGCTGCTGGCGCTGGAGGAGCGCCATGTGGCGCCGACGCTGCTCGATGCCGATCGGCGGCCGGCCTCGGAGTTGGCCGAGGAGCTCGGGGAGCTCGAGCGAGCGGCGCGGACGGGTACGCTGCGCGCACCGGCGCTGGCGGGCGCCACGTTCACGCTGTGGGACCTCGAGCCGCTTGGGATCACACGGGCCTCCCCGCTCGTCATCCCCGGCCAAGCGGCGGCGCTTGCGGCCGGGAGCACGCGTGAGCTTGCGCTCGTGCGCAACGGGACTATCGTCCCCGGCCACGCGATGACGCTGACGCTCGCAAGCGACCACCGGATCCTCTACGGAGCAGCCGCCGCAGCCTTCCTCGCGCGGGTCGGGGCCTTGGTCGGGGAGGGCGTGGCGTGAGCGCCGGGTGGCGCGCGCCAGGCTCATGCGAGCAGCTGAGCAACTAGCCGCCAGCCTGCGGGGGACGATCGCCAACGAGCGGGTGCTGGCAGCGATCGCGCGCGTGCCGCGCGAGCTGTTCGTGCCCCCAGCCGAGCGCGAGCGCGCCTACGCGAACGTGGCATTGCCGATCGCTCGCGGGCAGACCATCTCCCAGCCGCTGGTGGTGGCGCGGATGCTCGAGCTGCTGGCACCGCAGGACGACGAGCTGGCGCTCGACATCGGCACTGGCTCCGGCTACCACGCCGCGTTGCTGGCGCTGCTGGCGGCGCACGTCTACAGCGTCGAGCGGATCGGCGAGCTCGCCAGGCAGGCACAACGAACGCTCGCCCGCCTGGGGATCGAGAACGTGACCGTGCTCGTCGGCGACGGGCTGCGGGGGCTGCCCGAGCGCGCGCCGTTCGACGTGATCAACGTGGCGGCCGCGGCTCCGGAGATCCCGGCCGCGCTTGAGCGCCAGCTGGCACCCGGCGGGCGACTTGTGATCCCGATCGGCAGCGGGTCCCGCCAGCGCCTGGTGCGGGTGATCCGCACCGCCAGCGGCTATCTGCGCGAGCAGCTCGAGCCGGTGCGGTTCGTACCGCTTCTGCCCGGCACCGTGAAGGAGGGCGAAGGCGAGGCGGCGGAGAACGGGGGCGGGCAAGCCCGGGAGCGCTGAAGCCGGGGGGCGCGGCTCAGCTGGAGCCAGCCCCGCGCGCGGGGGTCCGCTCGAGGCGGGCCGGGGAGGGCCACCCCGGATCCCCTCGGCGGACACCGCGTACGGGCGGCTGTGGATCACCGAAGCGCAGCTGCTCGCCGCCTCCGCCCTGCAGCCGCGCCCGCATCACCGCCAGCGCGGCGGGACTTGAGTCGATCAGGACAAACCGCCGTCCGAGCGCTCGGCACACCGCCCCAAGCGTCCCCGACCCCGCGAAAGGATCCAGGCACCAGCCGCCCGGGCGCGAGGAGGCAGCCACGATCCGCCGCAGCACGCCCTCGGGCTTCTGCGTGGGGTAACCGGTCTTCTCCGCGCCCGCGGTGGGAACGATCGTGTGAAACCAGACGTCGGTCGGGAGCTTGCCGCGCGCCGCCTTCTCCGGCGACACCAGCCCCGGCGCCATGTAGGGCTCGCGCTCCACCTCGAGCGTGTCGAAGTGGTGCGCGCCCGGCGTGCGCACGTAGACGAGGATCGTGTCGTGCTTGGCCGGCCAGCGGCGACGGGGCTTGCCGCCGTAGTCGTAGGCCCAGATCAGCTCGTTGAGGAACGCCTCGCGGCCGAAGATCTCATCGAGCAGCAACTTGCAGTAGTGGGCCTCGCGGTAGTCGATGTGGAAGTACAGCGTGCCGTGCGCCGCAAGCAGCTCCCGGCAGCGCTCGAGCCGCGGCGCCAGGAACTCCAAGTAATCGCCGAAGCGATCCTCGTAGCTGAGCGTGCGTAGCAGGCGCGAGCGGTAGCGGCGGCCGCCGAAACCCGCGCGGTCGCCCTGCTCGCCCAAGCCCGCTCGTCGGACCGCGAGCGTCGCCCGCGCTCGGGCGCGGCCGGTGTTGAAGGGCGGGTCCAGGTAGATCAAATCGAACGCCCCGGCGGGAAGGCGCGGGAGCACGTCCGCGTTGTCGCCGGCGATCACGAGGTCATCGTCGAGCGCGAGCTCCTCGCCCGCCTCCAGGAAGCGCACGTCGCGCAAGCTAGCGCAGGCCGCAGCCGAAGCCTTAGCCAACCCCGCACAGAGCCTTCATCGCAGCGCCATCTTGATTCACCTGACAACCATTTAGAATCGCTCGGCAGTGTCTACGGAACTGCTGGCGAGGGTGCGCCGCTCGCCACTGGCGGCCCGGATCATCTCCTCGCCGCCGGTGGCCAGGCTGGCCGCTTCGCCGCTCGCAACCCGCCTCACGCGCTACACCGTTGGATCGCTGATCGCGCTCGGCACGAGCGTGGTCGTGTTCGCACTGCTGTACATGCTGCACGTCGGCACGACCGCCGACTCGGTGATCTCCTTTATCGCCGGGGCCGCGCCCAACTGGGTGCTGAACCGGCGCTGGGCGTGGAGGTTGCGCGGCCGCGTCGACTGGGCCCGCGAGATCGGCGCCTACGTGGCGATCTCGGCGCTGGCGATGATCGCCTCCTCGGCGGGCACCGGCTGGGTGGACGAGCAGGTGCAGGCCCTGCCCGCCCACCACGGCATCCGGGTGATGCTCGTCACGCTCGCCTACGTGATGGTGCAGGCGATCCTGTTCATCGCCAAGTTCATCGTCTACGAGCGCTGGGTGTTCTCGGGTCGCAGCCGCGTTCGCGCCGCCCTGCGGTCACGCCACCAGGTGTGGATGGCCGCACGCGCGAACCGCACGCCGTAGAGGAGGTTGCCGCCCTTCTTCGTGCCGGTGGCGTGGCGTTGGCGGTCGCGCATCGTTGTCGGCACCTCGGCCAACCGAAAGCCGTGCAGCGCGGCCGAGATCTGAAGCTCGGAGGCCTGGTACTGGCGCTGCTCGAGCTTCACCGCGGCGGTCACCTCCGCGCGCATCGCGCGCAGGCCGCAGGCGGGATCGGTGATCCGATGGCGGGTGATGAGGCTGAGCAGCGCGCCGAAGACGAGCACGCCCGCATGGCGGAAGCGGTCGGTGGTTAGCTCGTTGCCCAGCCGGCGCGAGCCTGAGACGAAGTCCGCGCGCCCATCGACGATCGGGCGCACGACCCGCTCGATCTCGGCCGGCTCGTATTGGCCGTCGGCGTCGATCGTGCAGATCACGCGCGCGCCGCGGGCGCGGGCGAGCCAGTACCCCAGCCTGAGCGCCGCGCCCTGGCCGCGGTTGACGGGCACGTCGCAGACGAGCGCCCCAGCCGCCGCCGCCACGGCCGCCGTGCGGTCGCTCGCGCCATCGACGACGACGATCACCTCGATATCGAGGCCGGCCGCTCGCGACGGGATCTCGCCGATCACCTGGGCGACCGTGGGCTCCTCGTTGAAGGCGGGGATCACCACCGCCAGCGGCGCCCCGCGGCCGGGAGGATGCGCCGCCAGGAACGCGGCGGCCGCCTCGCGCTCGCACTCCTCGAGTTGCGCGAGCTCGGCGGAGTGCGGGGTGGAGGACGACGCGATGCTCACCACCCGTCCGTGGATCGCACACCCGCCTTGCCGCCTTGCGCGTCGGCGAGGCCCGCGCCCCCGGCAAGCGGCTTGGCCAGCTCGAGGTCGAGGCTCCGCCACTCCTCCCAGACACCCGTCACCCCGGTGGCGAAGTCGTAGCGCGGTCGCCAGCCGAGCGCGCGCGCATGCGAGTTGTCGACGACCACCGCCGGCATCTCGCCGGCCTTGGGCGGTCCGTGGCGCACGGCCAGCTCAGCGCCGGTGACCGCCCGCACCTGCTCTATCACCTCGAGCACCGACAGCGAGCGACCGCTGCCGATCACGACCGGTCCATGCCAGCGCTCGTCGGCGAGCGCAAGCAGCACCGCATCGACGACGTCGTGCGCATGCACGTAGTCGCGCACCTGGGCTCCGTCGCCGTAGATCTCAAACGTGCTGCCGAGCCGCACGCAGCGCATCAGCCGCGCGACGATGCTGTCCTTGGCCTGCATCCCCGGCCCGTAGACGTTGGTCAGCCGCAGGTGCGAGCAGCGCAGCCCGTAGGAGGAGGTGTAGGCCCACATCAGCATCTCGCCGGCCGCCTTCGTCGCTCCATAGGGGGTCAGCGGGCGCAGCTGCGTCGCCTCGGTGATCGGCAGCGTCTCGGCAAGCCCGCAGACGGCGTTGGTCGAGGCGAACACGAGCGCGCTTGCCCCTGCCCGGCGGGCATCCTCCAGCAGCCCATGCGTGGCGCGCACGTTGGTGCGGAAGGTCAGCTCCGGTTGCTCGAGCGAGCGCAGCACGGAGGTCACCGCGGCCAGATGGACGACGCCATCGCAGCCGCCTTCGAGCGCGGCGGCCCGCACCTCGGGCTCGACCAGATCGCCTTGGATCAGATCGACCGTCGGATCGGAGCCGGACAGCAGGTCGATCACGCGCACGCGCGCGCCGCACGCGCGCAGCGCCCGCACCACGTGGCGTCCGATGAACCCGGCTCCGCCGGTGACGAGCAGACGTCGACCCTCGAGCGCCGCTCCCGCCGACGCAGCCCCCTGCGGCGCCGGGGCTCCGCTCACGTCTTGGCCAGCGCTCCGGTCTGCGGCAGCTCGTTGGCGGTGCGATCCCAGCGCACGGTCGGCATCATCGCCGCAAGGTCGACCCGCTCCCGGTGGCGCTCGACGACATCGAAGAGATCGTCGAGCAGCGCCCTCGACAGCAGCGTCGGCTTCAGGCCGAGCCCCTCGAGCGCCGTGTGCACGACGTTGTAGTAGTGGTCGTAGGCCTCCACCCGCGGGTTGTCGACGAACTCGATCGTGCACTCGCCCTGGGCTCCCTCCCAGTTCGGGTACTCCGCGGCGATCGTCTCGGCGATCTGACGGATCGACATCGACTCGGTCATCTGATTGAAGACGCGGAACTCGCCGCGCTCGGCCGGGTTCTCGCAGGCGAGCCGGATGCACTCGACCGTGTCGTTGATGTTGATCAGCCCGCGGGTCTGCGAGCCGTTGCCGTAGACGGTGAGCGGGTGGCCGAGCACCGCCTGGATCACCATCCGGTTGAGGACCGTGCCGAACACCGCGTCGTAATCGAACCGGGTCGCCAACCGCGGGTCGAGCTTCGTTTGCGCCGTGTCGGCGCCGTAGACGACGCCCTGGTTGAGGTCGGTGGCGCGCAGCCCCCAGATCCGACAACCGAACTCGATGTTGGTCGAATCGTGAACCTTCGAGCAGTGGTAGAAGGAGCCGGGCCGCTTCGGATAGAGCATGCGGTCGCGCCGGCCCTTATGCTCGATCTCGATCCAGCCCTCCTCGATGTCGATGTTGGGAGTCCCGTACTCGCCCATCGTGCCGAGCTTCACGAGGTGGATGTCGCGGTCGGTGTCGGCGATCGCGTACATCACGTTGAGCGTGCCGATCACGTTGTTCTTCTGCGTGTAGACGGCGTGCGCCTGGTCGATCATCGAGTAGGGCGCGGCGCGCTGCTCCGCGTAGTGCACGACCGCCTCGGGATGGAAGTCGCGCATCATCGCGTGCGTGAACTCGGCATCGCAGAGATCGCCCACGTAGCTCTTGATCTCCTTGCCGGAGATCTCGGCCCATGCCGCGATGCGCTCCTCGAGCGTCGCAATCGGGACAAGCGAGTCGACCCCCATCTCGACGTCGTAGCCCCGGCGCGCGAAGTTATCGCAGACGGCGATCTCGTGACCGAGGGACGAGAGGTGCAGGGCGGTGGGCCAGCCAAGGTACCCGTCCCCGCCAAGAATCAGGATTCGCATACGAACGCTCCAAGCAAACTGCAGTCGGTTGTGATCTCCAGCGATCTGAGACCTGAGGGCGCGGGCTGGCACTCGAGCTGAAGGACCGGTGTCCCGCGAGCGGACGAGGATAGCCGACCCGCCAGATGCACGTAGTCGTTTCCCCGCCCGAAGTTACTCGGGACCTTACGCGGGTCTTACACGCAGTGCCCGCGGGCCCTTGCACGCCCCTCCAAAGCCGCCTTATCGGCGGCTCCCATGGCTCTGCGGGCGCGCCTACACGCGCTCCCCCGGTCGCGCTGTTGCCTCGGGGCCGGTCAGCGCCGCGCGGACCCGCGCCTCGTAGGCCGCGCGCGCACGAGGGTCGGGCCTCGCCAGCACCTGGTCGGCCTTGATCAGACGGACAAACGCCTCGTTCAAGCGGCGCGGCAGAAGCGCCTGCATGCGGACGATCGCGGCGAGCGATCTCGGCACGTAGACATCGAACAGGCGCAGGCGCAGCGCCTCGACGATCCGCGCCGCAACGTCCTCGGGCTGGACCGACTTGAACAGGCGCGTCTCCGGCAGCCCCGAGCCAAGCTCGGTTCTGACCACGACCGGGATCACCACGCTGACCTCGACGCCGGTGCCGCGCAACTCGGCGCGCAGCGCCTCGGAGAGCCCGACGACGCCGTGCTTGGTGGCGCAGTAGGTCGCCCCGCCGGCGAACCCGACCTTGCCCGCAGCCGAGGCGACGTTGACCACGTGCCCCCTGCCGCGTGGGATGAAGCGCTCCAAGGCCAGCTTCGTGCCAAGCATCACCCCGTGCAGATTGACGTCGACGATCCGCCTGGCGGTGTCGTCGCTCTCCTGCGCGAACGGACCGATCGGCATGATCCCCGCGTTGTTGATCAGCGCCTCGAGCGGCCCGAGGCGCCCCTCGATCTCTCGTAGGAAGCCCTCAAAGCTGCCGCGATCGGTCACGTCGAGCGCCAGCCCCAGCGTGCCCGCGCCCAGCTGCCGCGCCGTGCGCTCAGCCAGCTCGCCATCGATATCGCCGATCGCCACGCGCGCCCCATGCCCGATCAGCGCAGCTGCCGTGGCGCGTCCGATGCCGCGGGCGCCGCCGGTGATTGCGACTACCTGGCCGGCCAGCGACCGTGGTGACCTTGCCATTCTGCCTGGACCTCCTTTCACCGTGCTCGCGGCGGCGCGGCCGCCTCGCCGAATCAGCGCCAGAAGCTATCGCGGCGCGCAGCCTCAGCGCCGGGGCGCAGGCGGCCCGGGCGGCTCGACGATGTCCCGCCCGGTCGGGCGCAGCTTCCCATCCAGCTCAAGCTGCCAGTAGAAGCGTGTGAAGGTGCTGCCCGCGCGGAAGCAGCCGACGTGCGGCTCGATCCGCTCGCCCGATGCCATCCGCACGATCAGCTCCGGGTAGCTTCGCCCGGGCAGCGCCGCGTACATCGGAGCGGGGAAGGCGCCGCCGAAGCGCGTGTTGACATCGGTGATGCCAAGGCCAAGGTCACGGTCGCGGAAGACCTGGACCGTGCACGGGCCGCGCACGCCGAGCGCCTCGACCACTCGCCGCCCGAGCTCGACAAGCTCGTCGTCGGCGATCACCGTGCCCTTGATCGACTCGCCGCCGCGCGACTCGAGCATCGTCCGCGGGATCGCGTTCAGGCACCGCCCCTCCCCGTCGGAGAGCGTGTCGATCGAGAACTCGGGGCCGTCCATCCGGCGCTGGATCATCACCGGCTCCGCCACGTAGCCGACGAAGAAACGGGCGGCGGCCGCGTCGGGCGCCAGGTACAGGTTGCGCGCGCCGGAGCCGCGGCGCGGCTTGATCATCACCGGATAGCGCTCCACCGGCTCCCCGGGCAGCACGGTCGGCGGCGAGGGCAGCCCGAGGCGGCGCAGCAGCAGATGCGTCTCGTACTTGTCGAAGGTGGCTCGGGCGATCTCGGGATCGGGAACCAGCGCCGGCAAAAGCCCCTTGGAGCGGGCATGCGCAAGGACCTCGATGTCGAGGTCGGTGAGCGGCAGCACCACGCCGACGTCGTGGCGCTCGCACAGCTCCTGCAGCGACGGCACGTACTCGGGATCCTCGAACCGCGGCACGGCGGCACGCACGTGGGCGGCATACTGGGCGGGCGCCAGCGGGTTGGGGTCGGCGGCGACGACGAGCGTGTGCTGGGCGAAGGCGGAGACGATGTCGTAGCGCTTGCCGACGCCGGTCAGCAGCACCGCCGGCCGGTCGGCGCGACCGTGGGGCCGGCGCCTGCCTCCGCCTCGCCCTACGCCGCCGGCCTCCATCCGCCCACCTCGCCCTTGTACAGGCCGCGACCGCTCAGCACGAGGTGCACGGTGCGGGCCAGGATCCGCAAGTCCAGCGCCAGCGAGCGGTGCTCGACGTACCAGAGGTCGAGCTCGATGCGCTCAGGCCAGGGGAGCGACGCGCGACCGTTGACCTGGGCCCAGCCGGTGATCCCCGGCTTGACGGCGAGCCTCCCGCGCTCGCGCTCGCCATACTGCGCGACCTGCACCGGCAGGGTCGGCCGCGGCCCGACGATCGACATCTCCCCGCGCACGACGTTCCACAGGTTGGGCAGCTCATCGAGCGAGTACCGGCGCAGCACCCTGCCGAGGCGGGTGATCCGCGGATCGCCTTCGTTGACGGCGAGCCCCGCGCCGATCAGCTCCGCGCCGGCGACCATCGTGCGCAGCTTGTAGATCCGAAACGGTCGCCCGTCTCGGCCGATCCGCGTCTGCGCGTAGATCGGACAGCCGGGGCTCTCGAGGCGGATCGCCACCGCGAGCAGCGCGACCAGCGGCGCGCTCAGCAGCGAGCCGAGCAAACCTGCGAGCAGGTCGAAGGACCGCCGCAGCGCCTCCGCCCACGGTGAGCGCGGGCGCGGGCGCGCGAGCGGGGCGCTCGCGGCCGGGATCGTCACCGCGTCCCCTCCGCCGGCTCCCATCCCGGCTCGGTGCCGCCACTGAGCCAGTCCCACAGCCCCAGCACCAGCGCGGCGCTGGTGAGCACGTAGTAGCGCACGATCAGCAGCGCCCGCGCGGGCGCCAACCTCGCTGCGCGCCGGACCAGCGGCGCCGGCAGCAGCGCGATCGTGATCGCGGCCGCCTGCAGCGTCAGCGCCACCCGGTAGAGCCGCCCCGCCCTGAGCAGGCTGAGGTTGGCAGCCAGCGCGCTCACGTGCACGAACGGCGCGAGGTAGCGAAGCATCCGGTGCGAGAGGATCATCAGCGCGTACAGCGGGTCATAGCCGCGCGGCGAGAGCATGCCGCCGCGCAGCACGATCGGCCAGCCGTGGCTCATCATCCGCCGCTTGCGCGCGAACTCCCCCTCGATCGTCGGCACCATCTTCTCCCACGAGCGCGCCGAGGGCACAAACACGGCGCGCCACCCGCGCTTGACCATCTGAAACGGGAACGACAGATCGTGGCCCATGATCGGATCGACGAACAGGTAGGACCCTCGTCGGGTGGCGTAGATCGCCCCGTTGCCGCCGGTGACCGAGCGCAGCCGCGACTCGAGCGCGCGCACCGCGGTCTCGTAGCGCCAGTACAGCCCCTCCTGGTTTGTGCCGGACCGCTCGAGGAAGCGCACGGCGCCGCACGCATAGCCGACGCGGGGGTCGGCAAAGGCGCGGATCAGCTCGCGCAGCGCCTGTGGCTCCCAGATCGCGTTCGCATCGGTGAAGGCGAGGATCTCGCCCCGGGCGCGGCGCACCGCCTGATCTTGGGCGCGTACCTTGCCGCCTCGCGGCAACTCCAACACCAGGTCGGCGCCCGCGGCGCGCGCGCGCGCGGCGGTCGCATCCGGCGAGCCGTCGCAGGCGACAATCACCTCGAGCCGGTCGCGCGGGTAGTCGAGCGCCAACAGGTTGCGAACGCGAGCGGCGATCACCGCCTCCTCGGCGTAGGCGGCGACGATCACGGAAACGCTCGGCAACCGATCGTCCTCGCCCGAGGCGAGCTCTTCGGCGCGGGCGCCCGCGCACGCTCCCATGTCGAGGTCACCCCGACGGGGGCCGTCAGCCCCCGGACGGAGCAGCCGGCCTCCGTCCCGGGAGCTGCCGCGCAGCAGGCGCGCCAGCGCGAGCAGAAGCAACGGGTAGCCGGCCTGCGTGTAGGCCAGCAGCCCAAGCGACCACCAAAACGTCTTTGCGCGCGCGCTCACGGGCAACGATTGTGCAGGAGGCGGGAGAGCGGAGCCGCCCGGCGTGGCCCTGGCCTGCGGGCCACGCCCGCATCGGTTGCCCTAACGGCGGCCGCGCGCCAGGAGGTCTCGGTAGAGCTCGAGCGTGCGCTCGGCGGCTTGGCTCCACGAGTAGGGGCCGGCGGCGAGCGCGGCGGCCCCAGCCGCCAGCCGGGCGCGCGCCTCCGGCTGGGCGAGCAGCTCGGAGAGCGCGGTGGCGAGCGCCTCGGCGTCGCCAGCGGGCACAAGCCGAGCCCCCCCGGCCCGCGCGACCTCGCCGAGGCCGCCGACGTCGCTCACGACGATCGGCTTGGCGAACGCCAGCGCCGTCGCAAGCACTCCCGAGAAGTCAAGCCGCTCAGTGGGCGCATACGGGAGCACCACCACCTCGGCGCGCCGGAAGCAGGCGGCGAGCTCGCGATCCGAGACGAACCGCGGCACGAGCCGCACGCGTGGCGGCACGGCGGCGCGCAGCGGCGCGAGCGCCATCCGCGGACGTCCGACGATCCACAGCTCGCCAGCCGGCACCCGCCGCCAGGCCTCGAGCAGCACCTCCACCCCCTTGTACGGGCGTAGCAGCCCAAAGAAGAGCGCTACCGGGCCGCGCGCGCCCGCCAGCTCGGGCGGGAGCGCTGCGTCCTGAGGCTGGCGGGCGAGATGCTCGAAGGCGCCGTGGCGGATCACGTGCACCTTGGCGGGATCGAGGCCGAGATGGCCGACCAGCTGCTCGCGGCCGTACTGGGAGTGGACCACGACCGCGTCGACGGCCTCGTAGAGACGACGCTGGGCGGCCGCCTGGCCAGGCCGCGGCTCCCGTGGCAGTAGGTCGTGCGCCGTCAGCACGAGCGGGCGCTCGGGAAGCAGGAAGCGATCGAGCCACTGGACGTCAAGCCACTGGAAGTGAACGACGTCGGCGCTGCTGGCACGCCGTCGGTAGGCCAGCATCTCCGGCAGGTGCCAGGCAAGCTTGCCCGCGCGCCGCCGGCGCGAGCCCGCCGGTCCCAAAACGCGGCGGTAGAAGCACTCCGTCAGCCGGTAGCCGTCGGGCTGCGGCGCCTCCCCGTAGGCGAACCGGCTGGTGATCAGCTCGACGGCGGCGCCCGTCCGCGCGAGCGCCGCGCACAGCGCGTGGTCATAGGCCACCGTGAAAGCGGAGGGATCGACGACGTGCACGCGGAGCGCCGGCGAGCGCGGGCGCGCGAGCTGCGCTTCCCGAGCGCTCACCGCCGGCTCCCGCCTCGCCGTGGACCCGCGCCGCGGCGAGCGAGCCGGGGTCGGCGCCGCGCCGCCTCGAGCCGGTTCTCGAGGCGCATGCCGACCAGCTCCTCCAGGCCGAGCAGGCAATCAAGCGCGGCAAAGGCCAAGCGCTCGCGCGCGCTCGCCGGAACCTCACACGTCCCGGCCGGACGATCGCGTCCGACCGGCGGCTGGCTGCCACGGGCCGACCGCCGCCTGCGATCTGCGAACGCCGCGGGGCCGAGGCAAGGCGCCGCGCGAGCAAAGGCGCCGGCCGCCAGTCGACGCAGCGCCCGGCCGGCCGACGAGGAGGGGCGGAACTCCGGGTAGCGCTGCGCCAGCCAGGCGCGACCGGCGGCATAGGCGCGCCACTGCCGGCGCAGATCACCCAGGCGCTCGCGATAGCGGTGCTCGACCAGCGCCGCCGGGCGCAGCTCGATCAGCCAGCCCGCGCGCTGCACCCGCCAGCAGAGATCGGTGTCCTCAGCTGTCTTGATCCCCTCGGTGAAGCCGCCGATTCGCTCAAATGCAACCCGTCGCACAAGCATGTTGGCGGCCGATGCCCGCGGCAGGAATGGGTGCTGGAGGTGGGCGCGCTGGCTGAGGAAGTTCCGCCTTGCGGCGTAGCGGCCGGCGAGCGTGCGCGCTCCGGGCGCCGGCCGTATCTCCCCCGCGACGACGCCGACGCGAGGGTCGATCGGCGACTCGAAGAAGCGATCGAGGAGGTCCGCGGGTGGCAGGGTGTCCGCGTCGAGGAACAGGATCCAGTCGTTGCGCGCGCGCGCCGCGCCGGCATTGCGGGCGTGCGCGGGCGAGCGCTCGCGCACGGCGGCAACGAGCTCCACGGGGGGAGGGGGAGGCGGGGGGCCACCGCGAACGGCCGGCGTCGCGTCCACGCAGTTGTCGACGAAGATCAGCTGGTCGGATGGCTGGACCCTCAGCGCGCCAAGTGCAGCGAGCGCTGCGCGCCGCTGCTCAAGATCGCCGGCGAACGGCATCACGACGCTGACCGCCGGCCTGCCGCCGCTCGCCCCGCTGCCGTGCTCGCCGCCCATCAGGCCACGCTCGCGCCGGCGCCGATCACGCGCCCCCCGCCGCCGCTCATCATCCGGCCCTCGCCCCCGATCGCGCGCGCGCAAGCAGCGCCCGCGCCGCCTGCAGCTCGCGCTCGTGCGCGAAGCCGGTCGCGTACAGGCTTGCCGGTATCGCCAGCCACAGCCCCAGCCGCAGGAGCAGGCCCACGGCACCGCGCGTTGGCGCCAGCACATCGCCACCCCCCGCAAAGGCTCCCAACATCAGCGCGGCATGCGCAAGGCGCCGCCACTCGAAGCGCACCGCGAACACCCGTCGGGTCAGCACGTGCATCGCCGCCAGCATCGCCACGTAGGCCCCGCACAACGCCACCCCGGCACCCGCGATCCCGAACGGTCGCACGAGCGCCACGAGCAGCCCAACGTTGACCGCCAGTCCGACAAGCGCGGCCGCAAAGTTGCGGCCGGTTGCCTTCGCCCGCCCGGCGATCGCCAGGAAGATCACCCACATCCCATACAACGCCCAGCCGAGCGCGAGCCACGGCAGAGCCGCATTCGCGCCGTAGTAGCCGGCATGCACGAGCAGGCGCAGGATGAAGCGCCCGAGCAGGGCCAGCAACGCCACGATCCATCCGGCGATCAGCACGTAGTAGGTGGCGATCAATCCATACAGCCTGCCAGCCTCGAGATCGTCGGCGATCGAGTAGGCCAACGGCGGCCAGGCGTACTGGAAGGCGCGCACAAGCAACGCAATCGCGCCGGCGAACTTGATCGCGATCGAGTAGAGGCCGGCGAGCGCAAGCGAACGCGCATGGATGATGTAGACGCGGTCGATCACGCTGAGCGCATACACCGACGCCTCGGCCGGCACCGTCGGCAAGCCGAAGCGCAGCAGGACGGAGAGGCGCTCGGCTGGCGCGCGAGCGCGAAGCAGCCGCTCGCGCAGCGACCACCAAACGCCCGCCAGCACGATCGCCGTCGCGCCGTAGCTTGCGCCCATCAGCCCGTCGGCGCCGGCGCCCAGCCCCACCACCAGCGCCAGTGAGCCGCCGATCGTCAGCGCCACGTTGCTCAGCGAGGCGAGCGCGTAGGCGCGCAGGCGCTCCTCCACGCGCAGCAGCCCGTAGGCGAGCTCGAGGTTCGTGAACGCCCACAGGCCGAGCACAGCGAGCTCGAACGCCAGAGGATCGGCGCGCGCGAGGAGCAGGCGTGAAAGCGGCCGCGGGAAGCACGCCAGCGGGATCGCAACCACCGTCGTGGTGGCGAGCAGAAAGCCGACCGCGCGGCGCGCGAGCGCGTCGCGGCGGGCGCCGTCGGCGGCGACGTAGTGGTAGCGCAGGAAAGCCTCGATCATCCCCAGCCGCACGATGATCGAGGAGAAGATCACCGCCGTCGCAAAGGCCTCGACCGTGCCGTAGCCCGCGGGCGGGATGTAGCCGGTGTACACCGGCAGCAGCAGGACGCCCATCAGCTTCCCGACCAGATCGGCGAGCTGATAGGCGCCGAGCGCTGCGACGAGCCGCTTGAGGTAGCTGCTCACCCGAGCACGCGGACCATCTTCGTGCTGCCCGGCGCGGGCGGCAGCCGCGCCGGGTAGCTGCCGACCTGACAGGCGTCGTCGATCGCGCGCAGCGCCACCAGGTAGCGGCCTGCGGGCGCGGGCAGGCCCCCGATCAGACCATTCCAGGTGGCGCTCGACCGGGCGCTGTCAAGGGCGAAGGCGTCGACCAGCCGGGGACGGCCGCGTCCAAGGCGGTAGATCAGCGCCTGCTCAAGCTTGATCTCGCCTCGATCCCAGGGCGCGTTCCGGTAGCCGATCCGCACGGCGCCGCCGCTGGCGACCACGGCCGGGCTGACGCTCGTGATCGTCGGCCGCGGTGGGGTGGTGATGATCCTGAACGGCGGGTCGATCCGGATCGCGTGCCCGAGCAGCAGCACGCGGTAGTAGTAGAGCCCGTCCGGCGCGATGCGGCCATCGCGCATCCGCCCGTTCCAGGCAAACGCGTTGCGCGGGTTGCGGCGGTAGGTTCGCATGTAGTACCCGGAGACGAGCGTGCGCACCACCCTGCCCGCGGCGTCGACGATCTGCACGGTGACGCGCGCGGGGCGCGCCTGCAGAAAGAAGGTGACGATCACTCGCCGGTAGTCAACCTCGGCGAGCGGGCCGTGCGGCGGTAGCCGGTGCAGGCAGACCGTGGGCTCGTCGATCCCCGGATTGCCGGAGATGGGGTTGATGGCGGCAGGGAACGGCCGCGGCTCGCCGTTGATCAGCGGCAAGGCCACCTTCACGTGTTGGACGATGAAGAACGCGGCCACCGTCGCCGCCACAAGCGCAGCAAAGACGCTCCCCGCCAGCCGGCTCATGACTTCCACCGCGGCGCGGGCGGCGGGCGCCCGATTCCCCTGCCGATAAGACCGTGGCAGAGCGCGACGATCCCCGTGTTGGGCACGTCGTGCTCGTGGAAGGCGTCGAGGCCGCGCTCGTCGGCCAGGCACAGCACCATCCTGATCGAGCCGCGATGGCAGACGATCAGCGCCGGCAGCTCACCCACCGCCTGGATGTCATCCAGCGCGGCCACAACCCGCTCGCAGTGCTCGCGCAGCGACTCCCCGCCGGGAAACCGGAAGTCCGCGCCCGCCCGCTGCCAGGCGGCAAACTCCTCCGGCTCGGCGCGGGCGACGTCGGCGAACAGCCTTCCCTCCCAGCGTCCCCTGAACCCTTCGCGCAGACGCGCGTCGAGCCGCGGCGCAAGCCCGATCCGTGCGCCGACGATCTCGGCCGTCTCGCGCGCGCGACGGAGATCCGAGGACCACAGCGAGGCGATCGGCTCTCCCGCCAGCAGCTCGGCCAGCTCGTGCGCCTGGCGGCGCCCGACCTCGTTCAGCGGCGTATCGCGAAAGCCCTGGAAGCGGAGGGGCTCGAGGTTGTCGTCGGTTTGGCCGTGGCGCGCCAGCAGCAGCCCGTGCCAGGGAAGCTCACGCATGCCTCGGCGGCGGGATCCGCAACACCGAGTCCTCCGAGCTCTCCTCGGGCGGCGTGGGCTCGCCGCCGCCAGCCGTGTCGGAGCGCAGCCCGAGCCTGATCGTCTCGAGCGAGAGCACGTCCTCGGGGAGGATGTTGCCGAGGTTCACCTCCACGCCGAAGCGGCGCACGAACCACACCTGCTGGTCCTTGCGGGGAGCCTCGAAGATGATCCGCTCGACCGGGATCGCGTGCGCGATCTCGTCGATCAACCCCATCCGCACCTCGCCGTCGTGGCGGAAGATCCCGGTGGTGCCGCTCTCACGGGCCTCGGCGATCACCCTCCAGGCGCCGGCCTCGAGCTCCGCCTCGATCAGCTCAACCCAGCGGTAGGGCGCCATGATCCGGGTGTCGTCCTTGCTGCCCACCTCCGAGAGAACGGTGAACTCCTCTCGGCAGCGCTCGATCAGCGCGAGCTTCTGCTGATGCGGGATCGTGATCGTGCCATCGGAGATCTCGATGTGGCGCAGCCCAAGCTCGCGAATGCGGTCGAGCAGCTCCTCGAAGCGCCCCTGCGCGATCGCCAGCTCGGTCAGCGTGCCGCCGAGCACGACCGGGACCCCGTGTGCGTGGTAGCGCGCCAGCTTGGCCTCGAGGTTGCCGGTGACGACCGCCGTGCCCCAGCCGAGCTTGACGATGTCGACAGCCTCACCGCAAACCTCGAGCAGGCCATCGACCTGGGCGAGCGACAGGCCGCGATCGAGCACGTGCGTCAGCCCACGCTCGCGTGGCTTGCTCGAGCGCGCCGGCAGGTTCAACAGATCGGACAGCATCGGCTCAACCGGTCATGGTCGTCGCGGTGGTAGTGGCGAGGCGCTGCAGATCCTGCCCTGCGACCACGATCACCTGCGCCGGACAGGCGGCCGCGCCGGAGCAGGCGACCTGACGGTCCGCTGAGACGACCGGCGTCACATCGCGCGCCGTCAGCCCCAGCGCTCGCGCGACGGCGATCGCGTCGGCCCGGTCCCCGCGGGCCAGGTACTCGACCTCGGTGCTCACGTGCGACTGGCTGGGTGCGTTGGCGGTGCCGAGGATCCTGAACCCGGCCGAGCGCAGCCTGGTCGCAGTATCGAGCGCGAGGTGGCTTGTCACAGTCCCGTTCAGCACCGCGACAGCGACATGGGCGGGGATCACGGGCGCGGCGTGGCGGCCGGCTGCTCGACGCGCGTCGCGGGCGCGCTCGACGGCGGCGGAGTGCCCTGGCCCGACCGAGGTGAGCGCGTAGGCTGCGGCGCCGATCCCCGCGAGCACGACCGCGGCGAGCGCCCCGATCATGACCGCCCGCCAGCGCGGACCCTTGCGCGAGCTCGCCTCGAGCAGCGAGAGCTCCGGCGGCAGCGGCCGTCGCGGCTGCTCGCGGCGGGGTTGAGCGGGGACGGGCGCAGCCGGCGGGACGCCGTTGCGAGCACCGGCGGCGGTGGCCGCCGGCGGCCCGGCAAGTGCCGCCCCCGACCCTTCGCGCCGAGCGCCGGGGCCGCCAGCGCCTGGGCGTGGGGGCGAGGCGATCGCGACCATCCGCGTCGCGGCGGCGAGCGCCGGGGCGCCGACCCCGGCGGGGGCGCCGGGGAGCGGAGGGGACGCGGAGACGGGCTGGGGGGAGGGGACGGGCGCGGCGAACTCCGAAGCGGGGGCGCGTTCGTGGCCCGGCGGCGCAAGGGCCTCAGGGGGAGCAGGCGTTGCACCAGTCGCGGTCGGCCGCATCTGCGCGCGCGCCGCCTGCAGGGAGCGGCCCAGCTGCGCCAGCTGAGCCTCCAGTTGGCGGATGCGCTCTCCCGTCGCCGCGGTGTGCTCGCGCAACGAGGCTGTCTCCCGTGCCTGCGCGAAGAAGATCAGCACGAGCACCGCCAGCCCGACGATCGCCGCAAAGCCGGCGTACGCGCCGTACTTGTCGACGAAGGTGTGCAGCGAGAGCGCAAGCGGAAGCTGGTCCATACGCCTCGCCGCAGTCTACGTGGGCATTTGCGCGCCAGCGGCCGGCGGCGCCGTGGCGCGGCTGTAGGCAAGCCGGGCGACGTGCTCGGCCAGAGCGGTCGCATCGCCCTCCAGCACCAGCAGGTTGATCTGCGAGAAGATCTCCTCAACCCAAGCAGGGTCAAGCGGCTCCCGCTCTGCGCGAAGGATCTTCTCCGCGGGGGTCGGTTGCAGGCGCTCATAGGGGTTGGCGAGCTCTTCGGAGAACTTCTCGCCGGGACGCGCCCCGATGATCTCGATCGCGATGTCGCGCTCGGGCTCAAGTCCGGAGAGGCGGATCATCGCCTCGGCGAGGTCGATGATCCTCACCGGCTCGCCCATGTCGAGCACGAACAGCTCACCGCTGCGATCGGCGAGCGAGCCAGCGCGGATGATCAGCTGCACGGCCTCCGGGATCGTCATGAAGTAGCGCTGCATGCGCTCGTCGGTGACCGTGACCGGCCCCCCGGCGGCGATCTGGCGGCGGAAGATCGGCACCACCGAGCCCGAGGAGCCGAGCACGTTGCCGAAGCGCACGGTGGCGTAGGTGGTCGACGGGTAGCGCGCGGCCGCAGCCTCAACCGCCCACTCCGCAAGCGCCTTCGAGGCGCCCATCACCGTTGCCGGCTTGACAGCCTTGTCGGTCGAGACGAGCACGAAGGTCTCGACCTGCTGCTCGCCGGCGACGCGCGCCATCAGCCGCGTCGCCAGCGCGTTGTTGCGAACGGCCTCGACCGCGTTGCGCTCCATCAACGTAACGTGCTTGTAGGCGGCGGCATGGAAGACGATGGTGGGGCGCTGCTCGGCGAACACCTCGCGCATGCGCTCCTCCTCCTTGCAGTCGGCAAGCACCGGCACGGCGCTGTTGAAGTGGCGCTCCTCGGCCAGCTCCCGCACGATCTCGAACAGGTTGTCCTCGGCGTGGTCGAGCGCCACCAGCCGACGCGGACCCACGCGCGCGATCTGCCGACACAGCTCCGAGCCAATCGAGCCGCCGGCCCCGGTGACCATGACCGTCTGCCCGGCGAGGTAGGCGCCGACGCGCTCAAGCTCCATCCGCACCGGCTCGCGCCCCAGCATGTCCTCGATCGCGACCTCACGCAGCTGGCGCGTGACCCGCAGGGTGCCCGAGCCGTCGCGCAGGAGCTCGAACACCGTGGGCGTGGTGCGCACCGGGATCCCGCGCTTGCGGCACGCGGTCACGACACGCGCCCGCAGCGTGCCCGGCGCGGACGGGATCGCAATCACCACCTCATCCGGCTCCACCTCGTCGAGCACCCGCGCCAGGTCCTCCTCGGATGTGGTCCCGAGCACCCTCAGCCCATACTCGTCCTTGATCCCCTGCTTGTGAGGAGCGTCATCGACAAAGCCGACCGGCCGCATGCGCAGCTGGGGGTTGCGCATCAGCTCGCGCACCACCAGCCGTCCTCCCTCGCCGCCGCCGACGATCAGCACCTCGCGCGCATCGTGGGCGGCGGCGCGGAACGCGTGCGCCCTGCCCTCGGCCACGAACCGCACGAGGAAGCGCGCGCCAACCAGCTCCACCAGGGAGAGCAGGAAGAACAGCGCGATCACGCTCGCCGGCAGCGTCACCGCGCGGCCGGCGATCAGCACGACCCGTCCGCCGCCCAGCGCCCGCGGGACCGGCGCGGCGCGCACGGGGTGGATGACGGCGATGCCGACCACCACCAAAAGGGTTGCGACCACGAGCGCCTTCGCCACGGCCTCGTAGTCGCGCTGAGCCACATAGGTCCACAGCCGCTGGTACAGCCCGAAGGCGGCAAGCACGGCAAGCGTAAGCGCAACCACCGGCCCGATCGTCACCGCCAGCAGGTGGTTGTACGGAGCCCAATCGGCAGGGCGCGCGCCCACCGACCTGAGCCAGAAGGCCAGGTAGTAGGCGAGCGCGACCAGCAACCCGTCCACAAGCAGCTGGGGCAGCGCGTGGCGGTGAACGGGGACGGCCGCGGATCTGATCCGCCGGCGCATCGGGGCCGTGATTGTAGTGCGGCCTCCTGTCACAGGCCTACGATTACCCGCTGCAGGCCGCGCCTGCGCCAGGTCGGCGGGCCGCGAGCGGCCGGCGCAACCGTGGCTCAGGCGCGCGCGGTGATCCAGGCGCGCAGCACCAGCAGCTCCTCGCGCCGGTAGTGGCGAAACTCGGGAGCGAGGCTGATCTGCGCGAGCGCCTGCTCGGATCCGCGCTCAAGCCGCTGATCGACGACGCGGAAGCCGGCGCGCTCGATCAGCGCCGTGTAGTCCCCTATCCGCAGGCGATTCTGGTAGTGAAGCCGGTTGTTGAACAGACGCCACGTCCGCGCGGGGAAGCGCAGGAAGTTGAGCTCGCTCAATGAGCGGTCGAAGTGCGCGTAGTGGTCGGAGAGATCGATGAAGTGATCCATCACCGCCCCGGGCGCGGCCAGCCGGGCGAGCTCGCCGAACAGGTCCGCGAGCTCGGCCGGGGGGATGTGCTCGAGCGTGTTGTTGGAGACGATCAGCTCGATCGAGCCGGGGCGCAACCCCGCCTCGGCGAGCGTGCCGACGTGCGCGCGCACGCCAGCGTGCGCGAGCAGCTCCCAGGCTGCCGTGGGCGCGCGGCCCGCCGCCGGGCTGTGATCGCCTGCCCGCTCGCCCGCATCGTTCCCGCGGGCGCGGCCCGTGGCGAGCAGCTCGCGTGCGCGCTCGCGCTCAAGCGAGGGCAGGCGGCTCGCCAGCGCTCCGGTCTCAAGCGCCCGCGCGTAGCGCTCCAGCACGCGCGTGACGCTCTCGCGGTCAAGCAGGGGCGCCACGTCGAAGGTCGTCACCTCGCGGACGCCCGCGAGCGCCAGCCCGAGCGGCACGATCGGCTGCCAGCCGGTGCCGATTTCAAGCGCCGTGGCCGGCAGCGCACCACCCCCGCGAACGGCGGCAAAGCGCTCGAGGTGGCGAGCGCACTGCGCGAGCTTCGCCTCGAAGCGCTCGGATGAAAGCGCGAGGCTGCCGGTGAGGTGGCGCTGCAGCAGGCGGTTGATGTGGTGGCGGGCCGGCAGCGGCGCGATCGCGCCCTGGAGCGCGGCCTTGAGCAGCCACGATGGCATCCGCGGCGATCGTAGCCGGCCGCGGCTGCGCGCCTGCGCCTTGGAGGCGCTCTAGCGCGCCTGCTGCCCCACCGGGGCGGTGAGCAGCCGTGCGAGCACAGCGGGATCCCGACGCACCCGCTCCTCGCCAGGGCCGCGGTTGCGCTTGCCGAGCGGGAGCGCATCTGGGTCTGTTAGCCGCCGCAGCCGCCCCTGCGCGATCAGCCGCTCATCGACCGCCCCCAGACGGCCCTCGAACAGCGTGAACACCGGCGTCCCGAGCGCAACCGCCTCGCGGTTCATGGTGCCCCCGGCGGAGACGACCAGGTCGGCATAGGCGATTAGCGACTGGGCGTCGATCGCGCGGGGGGGGATGATCGCGCCACCTAAGCGCGCGAGCCGCTCGCGCTGCTCGGAGGTGCGCGGCAGCACCACCGTCTGCACCGCGCCCTGACGCAGCCGTGCCAGCACCGCGTCGAGAAGCTCGTTGGCAAAGCGATGGTAGAGCGCCACATCGGGGGCGGTGCGGACCACGGCGATCGGCCGTGTCGAGTCGAGGCCGAGCTCACGCAGGACCGCCTGGTCGGGCTCGAAGTCCGCGAGGTAGTACTCCTCCTTGAGCCCCTCGTACCGATGCAGCTTGCCACGTGCCCCGTAGCGGTACAGCCGCTCGGGCGGGATCGCGTCGGGGACCACCACCGCTCGCGCCAGGCGGCAGTTGATCGAGTGCTGGATGGTCGCCCACTCGTAGTCGAAGGTGGTGGAGGCGGGAATCCGCAGCAGCGCGGCAGCGACGGTGATGTCGTTCGACCCGTGCCCGATCGCGAGGTCAAAGCGCCGCCCGGCGGCCCAGCGGGCAAGCGCCAGCGAGCGGTCCACAAGCCCCACTGCCTTTGCCCCCAGAGCCCCGCCGCGGTGGCGGCCGATCGCGGTGTGCTGAAGACCAAAGCGCTCGCACAGCTCGAGCGTCTGCGCAAAGTCGCGCGCGGTGATCTGCACGTCGTGGCCGCAAGCGCGGAGATGCTCGATCACCGGACGCAGCACGAGCACGTGCGGCGAGTTGGTGAAGTCGACCCAGATCCTCAACGGTGAGCGAGCCCGGCTGGTGACGCACCGGGCGGTGAGGGAGCAGCTGTCCGCAGGCGGGCCATCCGGGATGGGGAATCGAATGAGAGAGCCGTGGCGCGGTGGATGAGAATGCGTTCAGATCAAGCGTCGCGGGCGCCGATTTGCCGCCCGATCAGCCGCTCAGGCTATCCGGCGGGCGCAAACGGCGCCGTCCGCGGCCCTGGGCACCGCTACCCTTGCTCTGCTGTGCCCTTGACCGCCTCGATCACAAACGCGCTGGTCACCCTGGCCACGCACATCATTCGCGACCTTGGCGTGGCCGGTGTCGCGCTGCTCAACCTCTGCTCGGGAGTGATCGGCGTACCCGGAACCGAGCCGACGATGCTGTTCGCCGGGTTCAACGTCTACCAGCACCATCTGGGGCTCGCCGCCGTGATCGGCTTCGGCGCGCTCGGCGATCTGGCAGGCGCAACGATCGCCTATGGGATCGGCTACCTGGGCCAGCGGGAATGGTTGGAGCGCCACGCGCACAAGCTGCACCTATCGGAGTCGCGGCTCGAGCGCACCCATCGCTGGTTTGCGCGCTTCGGCGCGCCCGCCGTGCTCGTCTCGCGGGTGCTGCCGTTCATCCGGTTCGGGTTCCCCTACATCGCGGGCGTCGCGCGCATGTCCTATCCGCGCTTCCTGGCGCTGGCGGCGGTCGGGTCGGTGGCGTGGATGAGCTTCCTGACGCTGGTGGGGCGCGCTGTCGGAAGCCAATGGGTCACCTGGCGACGACACCTTGAGTACGTCGACTACGTGCTGGTGGCAATCGTCCTCGCTGCAATCGCCTATCTGCTCGTGCGCTGGCTGCGGGGACGTCGTGAGCTCGGCGCGCACACCGTCGTCGCCCCCGAGGCGGTCGAGCCGGACGCCGGGACGCGGCGCTGAGTCGCATCATGGGGGCTGATCGGGTTGGCGCTTCGCACGCGCCGCCACCGAGCCACCTGAGCGCTGCTGCGGCGGCGCTGCGCGAGGACCCGCGCGCCCGCAAGACGGACGGCTGCAGCAGCCTGAGCGCCGGCGAGGCGCTCACGCCCGGCGGCCTGACGGTCCCCCAGGCGATCGCGCTCGGCGCGCTGCACGGTCCAGCCGAGCTTCTGCCGGTCTCCTCGTCGGCGCACATCGGGCTGCTCCCCTGGCTGCTCGGGTGGAGCTACGCCGCGCTCGACGGCGAGTTGCGCAAGAGCTTCGAGGTCGCGCTGCACGCAGGCGCGGCGGTCGCTCTGCTGCGCGACTGGGGCAGTCGTGACGGCGGCGGCCAGCACAATTGCGGCGATGCGCGGCAAAGGCTTCGCTTCGCCGCGCTCGCCGCGCTGCCGCCCGCCCTTGCCGGAGCGCTCCTGGAGCGCCCGGTGGAGCGGCGCCTCGGCGCCCCGGCTCAGCTCGCAGCTGGGCTGCTCGTCGGCACCGCGCTGTTGCTGTGGGCGGATCGGCGTCCCGGCGCGCGGCGGGCATCGGAGGCGAGCCGGCGTGATGCGCTCGCGCTGGGAGCCGCGCAGGCGCTTGCGCTCGTGCCCGGCATCTCGCGCGCCGGCGCCGCCTGGAGCGCTGCCCGCGCCCGCGGCTTCGCGCCCGCCGCGGCGTGGCAACTCCAGCGCCAGGCGGCGCCGCCGGTGCTCGCCGGCGCAGCGGCGCTCAAGGGTCTGCGCTTGGCCCGGCGTGGGACGCCGGCCGGCCTGCGAGCGCCGCTTGCGGCGGGAGCGGCTTCCTCGCTCGCCGCCACGCTCGCAGCCGACGCGCTGCTCGCACGGGCCCCGCACCCTCCGGCACGGGCCCTGGCGCGCTATCGGATCGCGCTCGCTGCGCTCGTGGCGGCGCGAGCGCTCCGCCCACAGCGAGCGCTCCGCGTGCGGCCCGGAAGGGCGCGCGTACGCGCGGCGAGCGCCACGGCGACCGGGAAATCGCGGACAATCGGCGCGTGAGCGAAGCCTACGCAGCCGCCGGCGTCGACACCGGCGCCGCCGACCGCGCCGTGGCAGCACTCGTATCGGTGCTTGGGGCGATCGATCCCGGTCGCGCGCGGTTGGCACTGGCGCTGCCCGGTCACTACGCGAGCGTGATCCGCATCGACGATAACCTCGGCGTCGCACTCGCCACCGACAGCGTCGGCTCAAAGGTGGTCGTCGCCCAGCAGCTCGGGCGCTTCGACACGATCGGGATCGACTGCGTGGCGATGAACGTCAACGATCTGATCTGCGTCGGCGCCGAGCCGTTGGCGCTGCTCGACTACGTGGCCGTCGAGCGTGCGGATCAGCGGATGCTGGGCGAGCTGGCGCTCGGCCTGCGGAGGGGAGCCGAGCTTGCGGGGGTCGAGATTCCCGGCGGGGAGCTCTGTCAGATCCCCGAGGTGATCCGCGGCCACCCCTCCCCGCACGGGTTTGATCTGGTCGGCAGCGCGGTCGGGCGCGTAGCGCTCGACCGCGTCATCGATGGCTCCGCCTGCCGGCCCGGCGATGCGCTGATCGGCCTGCCCTCATCGGGGGTGCACGCCAACGGGTTGACGCTCGCCAGGCGCACGCTCCTTGAGCGTGGCGGCCTTGCGCTCGAGGAGCGCCCGCCCGAGCTCGAGGGCGCAAGCGTCGGCGAGGCCCTGCTCGAGCCGACGGCGATCTACGTGGGCGCCGTGCTCGAGCTGCTGCGCTCGGACGTGGCCGTGCACGGCCTTGCGCACATCACCGGTGGTGGCGTGCTCAACCTGGCACGCATCGGCACGGACGTCGGCTATCTGATCTCGCAGCCGCTGCCATCGCCACCGATCTTTGAGCTGATCGCCGCGATCGGCGAGGTTGCCCCGGCGGAGATGTGGGAAGTCTTCAACATGGGGTGTGGCTTCTGCGTGATCGTCGCAGCCGAGCAGCGCGAGCGCGCGCTTGCGCTGCTGCGGGCCCATCATCCGGGCGCCGCCGTGATCGGAGCGCTCAGCGACCGACCGGGATCGATCGAGCTGCCCTCGCTCGGCCTCTTCGGCGACCGCGGCGGCCTGCGCCCCGCGTGAGCCGCGCCCAACCCACCCGGGCTCGCCCCGGCGCCGGCAGGGTATTCGCCCGCGCGGGCGAAGCTGAACGGGGGTTCCCTTAATGCGAACGCAAGCTTCCGGTGGCGCAAAATAGGCGTGTCGAGATGAGCACGCTGCTCGGGACGACGCTCAACGGCCGCTACCGGCTCGAGGCCCAGATCGGGACAGGGGGCATGTCGACCGTCTACCGAGCTTTCGACGAGACGCTCGAGCGGCGCGTCGCGATCAAGTTGATGAACCGGGAGGTCGCCTCGGACTCGCGCCAGCTTGAGCGCTTCCGCCGCGAGGCGCGGGCGGTTGCGCAGCTTTCACACCCGAACATCGTCGGCGTGATCGACGCCGGCGAGGACGAGGGCCGCCCCTACATCGTGTTCGAGTACGTGGAGGGGGAGACGCTCAAGCAGCGGATCCGCCGGCAGGGGCGGCTGCCGATCGCCGAGGCGGTCGCCTACGCGATCGAGATCGCCCGCGCGCTCGGCGTCGCCCACGCCCACCAGATCGTCCATCGCGACGTCAAGCCCCAGAACGTGCTGATCGACGAGGAGGGGCAGGCGAAGGTGACCGACTTCGGCATCGCGCGCACCCTCGACGAGGAGGGGCTGACCGCCGAGGGGCGCGTGCTCGGCACGACCGACTACGTCTCGCCGGAGCAGGCGCTCGGCCAGCCCGTCACCGGAGCCTCGGATCTCTACTCGCTCGGGGTCGTGCTGTTCGAGATGCTGACAGGCGAGGTCCCGTTTCATGGAGAGAACCAGGTTGCGGTGGCGATGAAGCACGTGCGCGAAGCGCTGCCCGACGTGCGCCGGCTGCGCCCCGAGGTGTCCGCCGCGCTCGCAGCGGTGATCGAGACCGCAACCAGCAAGCGCGAGCAGGACCGCTACGCCAACGACGCCGAGCTGATCTCCGACCTCGAGGACGTCCTGGCGATCGAGGCCGCGCGCGCGGGCGGCGCGCACGGCGAGGCCACCGCCGTGCTTCGCACCCTTCCCGCCGGCAAGCAGCGCCGGATCCCGTTCGGCGTGCGCCACCGCTCAGTTGCGCTCATGCTCACCCTGGTCGCGCTGCTCGCCGCCGGCGGCATCGCCGGCTGGCTTTCGACGCGCACCCACCACGGCACCGGCGTCCCACCGAGCCCGCCGCCGAAGCCGGGGCTCCACGCGGTCGCGCTCTGTCAGGGCTGCGCGCAGGGGTTCAATCCGCTCGGCAACCCGAAGGACGAGGCCCCGGGCGCCAGCGCAGCGATCGACAACGACCCGAACACCTACTGGCGAACCCAGGAGTACTACGACGATGAGCTGCACAAGGCCGGCACCGGGCTATATGTCAACGCCTCCCCCGGGACGAGTGCGAGCGCGCTGCGCATCATCACCGACACGCCCGGCTTCACCGCGGTGATCTATGCGCGCAACAGCCCGCCGCCGATGCGCTGGCCCGCGCCGGGATGGGTGCGGATCTCCAGCCCGACACGGGTAACCGCCGATGACAGCATCCCGCTGTCGGCGGGCAGTCGGCGCTTCCGCTACTTCCTCCTCTGGATCACCAACCTCGGCCACCAGGAGTACGTCGACATCAACGAGCTGACGCTCTACCGGCGCGGCTGAGCGCGACCGCAAGACGGCTCGAAAGCCTCGCCAGATCGGCCGAGCCCGGATGCGCGCGAGGCCCCTACGGCAGTTGGCCCCCGGCCGGCTCGCCGTACTCGTAGAAGCCCCGTCCGGACTTGCGGCCCAGCCTCCCGGAGGCGACCATCCGCTTCATCAGCGGCGGCGGCGCGTACTCGTCGCGCTTGAACTCCTCATACAGCGAGTCGCAGACCGCGTAGAGGACGTCCAGTCCGATGAAGTCGCACAGCTGCAGCGGCCCCATGGGATGACCGCAGCCGAGCTTCATGCCCGCGTCGATGTCCTCGCGCGAGGCGAACCCCTCCTCGAACATCCGCACCGCCGCCATCAGGTACGGGACGAGCAGCATGTTGACGATGAAGCCCGAGCGATCCTTGGTCTCAATCGGGTGCTTGCCGATGCGCTCGACGAAGGCGCGCGCGCAGGCCACCACCTCAGGCGCGGTATCGAGCGCCACCACCACCTCAACCAGCCGCATCACGGGCACGGGCGAGAAGAAGTGCAGCCCGAGGACCCGCTCGGGTCGCGTAAGCGCGCGAGCCAGCTCGGCGATCGGGATCGACGAGGTGTTCGAAGCCACGATCGTCCGCTCAGGGACGACACGGTCGATCGCTCCCATCACCTCCAGCTTGAGCCGCTCGCTCTCCGGAACCGCCTCGATCACGAGATCGGCACCGTCGATCGCCTCGAGCCCGACCGTGAGCTCGACCCGTGCGAGGGCCTCCTGCGCCTGGTCGCGCTCGAGCTTGCCGCCGCGAACCGCACGTGCCAACGAGCTCTCGATCCGCTCGCGGGCACGCGCGACGGCAGCCTCATCGACCTCGCTGACCGTCACCGGCAGCCCTGCGCGGGCGACCGACTCCGCAATCCCCGAGCCCATCAGCCCGCCACCGACGATCGCCACCGACTCGATCTCGCTGGGCGCGCTCACGAGCCCATCAGCTTACCGTCGGTCGGCGCGGGCTCGCGCGCTCGCCGGCACCTCGACCGCTCAGAAGCGATGCGCCCGCTCCGTTGCGTAGCGCTCGAGCGCGAGGCGCACCAGCCGGTCGAGCAGCTCGGGGTAGGGCAGGCCGCTGGCCGCGAACAGCGCGCCGTAGACGCTCGTCTCGGTGAAGCCCGGCATCGTGTTCAGCTCGTTGACGAGCACCCGCTCATCGGCGACGAAGAAATCGACGCGGGCGAGCCCGCAGCAGCCGACTCGCTCGAAGACCTCGACCGCCAGCTCGCGCACGCGCCGGCGCTGCAGCTCGCCGATCCGGGCTGGGACGATCAGCCGCATCCCGCCGGGCGTGTACTTGGCCTGGTAGTCGTACCAGTCGGACTCGCCGGCGAGCAGGATCTCGCCAGGCTCGGAGGCGATCGGGGAGCCGTTGCCAAGCACCGAGCACTCGACCTCGACGCCCTCGCAGGCCGCCTCGACGATCGCCAGCGGATCGTGCGCGAAGGCCTCCCGCAGCGCCCGGTCCAGCTCTCCCGGCGTTCGCGCCCGCGAGATCCCGACGGAGGAGCCGAGCCGCGCCGGCTTGACGAACACCGGCAGCCCCAGCTCGGCAAGCTCGCGAAGGCAGCCGTCGGGGTCCTCCAACCAGCGCTGCTCACGCACTGCGCGGTAGGCAACCTGGGGCACGCCCGCCCGTGCCATCAGCTCCTTGAACATCACCTTGTCCATGCACAGCGCGCACGCCAGCACGCCGGCGCCGACATAGGGGACGTCGAGGCACTCGAGCAGTCCCTGCACGGTCCCGTCCTCGCCGAAGGGACCGTGCAGCGCGGGGAACACCACGTCGGCGCCGATCAGGCCGCGGCCCGGCTCGAGCCGCAACTCCTCCTCAGCGACGCGCCAGCCGCCGTCAGCGCCGATCTCGGCCCGCCGCCAAACGCCGTCGCGGCCGATCTGGACCGCGCTCACCCGATGGCCGGCGGCGCGCAGCCCCGCCGCCACCGAGGCAGCCGAGGCAAGCGAGATCTCATGCTCGGAGGAGCGCCCACCGCCGAGCACCGCCACCCGCAGCGAGCTCACGGGTGTCCCGGGGTCGTCGTGGTCGGGGCGGCGGAGGTGCCCGTGGTGCTGGTCGTGGTGGGCGTCGTGCCCCCGCCGGAGGCGCCCTTCGGGTGCTTCGGCGGGCGGTAGGCGCCGACCACGATCGTCACCCTCGCACCCTTGCGCAGCAACCCGGAGGCCGGGCTCTGCGCGAGCACCCTGCCCGCGAGCTTGCGCTTTGAGACCGGCCGCGCTTGCTCCGTCACGACGAAGCCGTCGCCCTGCAGCCGGCTGCGCGCCTGCGCGGCGGTCTCGCCGACGGTGTTGGGCACCGGCGCCGTCGGCGGGCCGCTCGAGACGACCAGCATCACCGTCGAGTGGGGCAGCGCCAGCGCACCCGGCGGCGGATTGGTCGAGATCACATCGCCGGCAGGCACGACCGCCGAGCTGTGCGTGCTCGGGGCAACCTGAAAGCCGGCCGCGGTAAGCCGCTGGGTCGCCGCCTGCTGGCTTGAGCCGATCACGTCCGGCACGGCGATCTTTGCGGGGCCCGAGGAGACGAACAGGGTCACGAGCGTGCCTCGCTGCACGCTCTTGCCCGCGGGCGGATCGGTGCCGACGGCGTCACCGACAGCTACGGTCGCCGAGTGCCGCGGCTGGACGCTCAGCACGTTCAGGTGGTCGCGCTCCAGCACCTGCAGCGCCTTGTCGCGTGTCAGACCGACAACCGAGGGCACCGTCACGTTGCCGGGGCCGCTTGACACATAAAGGGTGACGGTCGCGCCCGGATGCACTCTCGCCTTCGCCGATGGCTGCTGGCGGATCACCTGGTTCTTCGGAGCCGAGCTGGTCTGATACACGGGCCTGCCGATGAGATCGCGGCTCTGCAGCAGCCCCTCGGCGACCTGCACGTTGCGCCCAACGACGTTGGGGACGCTCACCGTTGTCGCGGAGGTCAGCAGAATCGCGGCGACGGCAGCCCCGATCGCCAGCAGCAGCAGGGCCGTCGCCACCCACGGCCAGCGCCGGCGGCGGCGCTCCACGGCCGGCGGCCCGCCGTCATGCCCGGGCGGCTCCCCGCCGGGGAGGGGAGCGGCGAGGGCGGCTGCGGCGGGGGGGCGGTCCCCCGCCCCCTCTCCCGCCATCCCCGGCACCGCCGCAGCCGCCGGGATGCGCGCCGTCGGCTCGGTCTCGTCCCCGCGCAGGATCGACTCCCTGATGCGCTCGAGCGCGGCGATCAGATCGTCCGCGTCCGCCGGCCGGTCGGCGGGGTCCTTGTTGAGAGCCCACAGCACCGCCTGCTCGAGCGCGGGAGGGATGCGCGGGTTGAGTCGGCTTGGGGGCACCGGCGCCTCCGAGACGTGGCGCAGCGCGATGCTCACCGGCGAATCGGCCTCGAACGGCACCCGGCCGGTGAGCATCTCGTAGAGGATGACGCCGATCGAGTAGATGTCGGAGGCCGGGCCCACCGGCAGCCCCTGCGCCTGCTCGGGCGAGAGGTACTGCGCGGTACCCATGATCGAGCCGGTCTCGGTCATGTCCGAGGCGCCCGCGCGCGCGATGCCGAAATCGGTCACCTTCGCATAGCCGGAGTCATCAACGATCACGTTCTGCGGCTTGAGGTCCCGGTGGATCACCCCGTGGCGGTGGGCGAAGCGTGCAGCCTTGAGGATTTGCAGGGCAAGGTCGATCGCACGCACCGGCTCGAGCGGCGCCTCCTGGCGAATCAGCTGCTTCAGCGAGCGCCCCGGCAGGTACTCCATCGCGATGTAGTAGGTGCCGTCGTGCGCGCCGCGGTCGTAGACGCCAACGACATGGGGGTGCGCAAGGCCCGCAGCCGCCCGCGCCTCGCGACGGAAGCGCTCGACAAAGCCGGGGTCCTCGGCAAAGCGCCGGTGCAGCAGCTTCAGGGCGACCCTGCGCCCGAGCTGCTCGTCCTCGGCCAGGTAGACATCGGCCATCCCACCGGCGCCAATCCGCGACAGCACGCGGTAGCGGCCGTCGACGAGGTTGCCGGTGATCAGCTCGGGCACCGCCTCAGCGCCCCTCCGCGAGCAGCGTCTCGATCACATCTCGGGCAATCGGCGCGGCAACCGTCGCGCCGTAGCCGCCGACGGTGCGCTGGACGGTCACAGCAACGGCCACCTTTGGATCCTGCACGGGCGCGAACGCCACAAACCACGGCTCGGTCAGCCCCGAGCCAGAGGGCCCGATCGAGGCGGTGCCGGTCTTGCCGGCGACCTGGAGATTGCCGATCTGCGCCGGAGTCCCGGTCCCCTCTTCGACCACCTTGCGCATCATCTGAGTCACCTCGGCCGCCGTCCTGGCGCTCATCACCCGCTTGTACAGCGTCGGCCCGACCGTCTTCACGGTCTGGCCATCCTGATTGACGATGCGGGCGGTGATATGCGGCGTCATCAGCCTGCCGCCGTCGGCGACCGCCGCCACCACCATCGCCATCTGCAGCGGGGTGACCGCAAGCCCGCCCTGGCCGATCGCGATCCGACCAATGTCCTCATCGGGGCTACCGGCCGGATAGGCGCGCCCGTCGGGCGCGAGCACGTGGCTGACGGCCAGCTCCGAGCGCGGCAGGTCGATCGGCGGCTTGGCGTAGAAGCCAAAGCGCCTCATGTACCTGGTCATCGTCGGGATCCCGACGTGCTCGCCGACCTGGGCGAAGACGGTGTTGACCGAGTAGGTGAACGCCTCGCTCAGCGGGATCAACCCGTACTGCTCGTTGGCGTCATTGTGGAGCGGAACGCCGGAGACGATGATCGGCGAGTGGCCGTTGATCAGTGATTGCGGCGTGTAGCGCCCGGTGTCGATCGCCGCCGTCGCGGTGACGATCTTGAAGGTGGAGCCGGGCGGGTCCTGCGCCTGGGTGGCAACGTCGAACTGCGAGCCGCCGGCGCTCGGGCGGTTGTCGTCGTAGGTGGGGTTTGCGTACAGCACCAGCACCGCGCCCGTGCGCGGCTCGATCGCGACGACCGCGCCGGCCCGGCCGGCAAGCGCCGCGCGCGCCTCCTCCTGGCCCTTGGGATCAAGCGTGGTGTAGATGTCATCGCCCACCTGGCGCCCGCCGGCGGGCCCAAACACCGAGCTGAGCCCGAGGCCGGTCCCCTTGAGCCAGGCGAGGTCTGAGCGCTCGAGCCCCGCGTACTGGCCTTCGAGCGCGTTCGCGTAGCCGATCACCTGCGCAAACAGCGAACCCGTCGGATAGACGCGCCGCCAGGTGCCACCGCCGGCGGGGACGGACTTGGCGAGCACCTCGCCGTTGTCCGCGAGGATCCTGCCCTCCTTGACCCTCAGCGCCGCGTACAGCGGCAGCCGGTTGAGCGGATCGTGGTTGAGCGATGAGGCCTCGAAGACCGTCCAGCGCGACGCCCACGCGACCAGGAAGGCGAACAGGAGCGCGAAGAAGAGAAACAGACGAATGATGGCGCGACTCACCTGACCGGCCTCCGCGCGCGGTCGGAGATGAGCAGGAGCAGCGCGACGAGGATGCAGTTGGCCACGATCGAGCTGCCGCCGTAGGAGATGAAGGGCAGCGTCACCCCCGTCAGCGGGATGACGCGCGTCACCCCGCCAACGATCACGAACACCTGCAAGGCGATCAGCGAGCTGAGGCCAACCGCCAGCAGGGTCGAGAACGAGTCGCGCGCGAGCGCCGCAGCCTTCAGACCGCGCGCGACCAGCAGCAGGTAGCAGAGCAGCACCGCGGCGGCGCCGAACAGACCGACCTCGGCGACGATCACGGCGAAGATCATGTCCGTCTGAGGGAAGGGGATCAGCGGGTAGCCGCTGCCGGGCACAAACAGCGTCGAGGCGCCGAACCCCTGGCCGAACAGGCCGCCGGAGGCCTGCGCGAACAGACCGTTTGCGACCTGGAAGGAGCCGCCGGGGGCGTTGTAGACACGGGGATCGAGCGTGTGCTCCCAATCGACGATGCGGGCGTGGACGTGGCCGATGTGGGTGGCGATGAACCAGGAGCCAAGGGCGAACGCGATCAGTCCCACAACCACGAACGACAGCCGTCCGGTGCCGACGTAGAGCATCGCGAGCAGCGCGCCGTAGAGCATCAGCGAGGAGCCGATGTCCGACAGCGCCACCATCGTCAGCATCGCGAGCCCCCAGATCACGAGCACCGGGCCGAAGTGCTTGATCGGCGGGATCGTCACGCCCAGCACCCGCCGCGCGCCGATCACCATCGCCTGGCGGTAGTCATGCAGGTATGAGGCCAGGAAGATCACCAGGCCGATCTTTGAGAATTCCTCGGGCTGGAAGCCTGAGATGCCCGGAAAGCGGATCGCAAGGTAGGCGCCGTTGGCGTACACGCCAAGGCCGGGGACGCGCGGCAGCACGAGCAGCACGAGCGAGGCGGCGACGATCAGATAGCGGTAGCGCTCAAGCCGGCGGTAATCGCGAAACAGCACGATCGTCGCCGCCATCAAGATCAACCCGATCACGAAGTAGGTGGCCTGCGAGCGCGCCTGGGCGGAGTCGATCCGGTAGACCATCACGATCCCGAAGCTCGCCAGCACCGCCAGCAGCGGGAAGATGTAGGGGTCGGCGTGCGGCAGCGTCCAGCGGATCAGCAGATGCCCGCCGAGGCACAGTGCGAGGAAGATCGCACCGTAGGTGAGGGAGACGCGCGAGAGCTCATTCTGGCGCTGAATGAAGACCGCCGCAAAGCCGGCCGTCAGCAGCAGCGAGGCGGGGATGAGCCCGAGCAGCTCCTTGTTGCGCGCGCTCACCCCGAGATCTGACCCCGCTCCAGGTCGATCACGAGCACCTGCGCGCTGCGGCGCGAGCGCAGCTGGTGGTCGAACAGCGCCGCACGGCGATCGGGCGGCACGAGCACGGCGGGCACGCCCGACTCGTAGTAGGTGGCGTACAGCTTGACGCCGAGCGGGAGCGCGTACGGCAGCCCGCGGTAGATCGTCACGATCCCCTGCTGGTCGGTGCCGATGAAGTAGAGCTCGCGGCTTGCGAGGTATCCCGCGGCGGCCAGCAGCGCGATCACGACCGCGGTCGCAAGCGCCGCCGAGATCAGCCTCCGCCGGCGGCGCGCGGAGCGGCGGCGGGCGCTGGCGCCGATCGGGGCCGCTCGCGCCTTGGCGCGCGGCGCCGGGCGCGGCCGCGTCGGCGGCTCGGCGACCGCGGCGCGACCGCGCGCCGCCGGAGGCTGCGACATCGGCGTGCGCAGCGGCCCGGGCTCCTCAGGCGCGGAGAGCGCCTCGAGCTCGCGGGTGGCGCCATCCACCGGCGCGCGCATCGCCTGGGTCAAAGGCTCGTCCGCGCCCTCGCCGAGCTCCTCCAGGCGGAAGAGGACAACCGTGATGTTGTCCCGCCCGCCGGCCGCGTTTGCCTCCGCAATCAGGCGCTCGGCGGCGTCGCGCAGGGAGCTCGCCGCGGCCAGCACCTCGGCGATCCGCTCCTCGGCGATCATCGAGGTGAGGCCGTCGCTGCACAGCAGCAGCACGTCGCCGGCCTGCACCGGATGGGTCGAGGTGTCAACCTCGACGTCGGGCTCGGGGCCAAGCGCGCGAGTGATGATCGAGCGTTGCGGATGCTCGGCCGCCTGCTCCTCGGTGAGCTTGCCATGGCGCACGAGCTCGGACACCAGCGAGTGGTCTTGCGTCAGTCGCAGCAGCCTCCCCTCGCGGAACAGGTAGGCGCGGCTGTCGCCGACGTGCGCCAGCGCCAACCTGCCATCGTCGAGGTACGCGGCCGTGAGCGTCGTTCCCATCCCCTGCAGGGCACGCTCGCGGTGCGCGCGCTCGTAGATCAGCGCGTTCGCCTCCTGCACGCGCGCCGCCAGCCGCTGCTCGACGCTGCCGCCCTCGCCAAGGCCGCGCTCGAACGTCTCCACAGCCAGTCGGGCGGCGATCTCGCCGCCACGCGCCCCCCCCATTCCATCCGCCACCACGAACAGCGGCGCACGCGCATACGCCGCGTCCTCGTTGCCGCTTCGCTGACGGCCCGTGTCGGTGCGGGCGACGGTTTCGGCTACGCGCAGCATCCGACGCTCATTCCAGATAGGAGAACTCGCTATCGCCGATCCGGATGTGATCGCCGGGATGCAGCGGCGCAGGCCCGCTGAGGGGCTCCTCGTTCAGGTAGGTGCCGTTCGTCGATCCGAGGTCCTCGATCACCAGCACGTCGCCGTGACGCGTGATCCGCGCGTGCCGCGCGGACGCGTAGGGGTCGTCGAGGCGTATCTCGACATCTCCCCGGCCGAGGGTAGCGCCGTCGGACAGGTCGTAGGCAACGCCCGCCTGCTGTCCGGGCGCGCGTTCGACCAGCAGGCGCGGCTCAAAGCGTCCGTGGTCGTCCACGCGCGCGTGCAAGCCGGTCGCCTCAAGCACGGGATCAGACGCGGAGGTCTGGGCGCCGCGGCGGGCGCTTCCCCCTCCCGCGCGCAGGTCCCGAAGCGCGCTTCGCGCCACCCACAGCAGAAACAGGTAGAGCACGATCAGAAAGCCGAACTTGAGCGCGACCGAAACCGGATCCAGCATCGCTAGCGGCGCCTGGCTACTCGAGCTCGAAGACCACCAGCGAGGTGCCGAGCTCGATCTCATCCCCCGGACGGATCACCTCTGGGCGGTCGATCCGGCGGCCGTTCAGCGCGGTGCCGTTGGTGGAGCCCAGATCGCTCAGTACCCAGGAGCCGCCACGAGGGCGGATCTCGGCGTGCTCTCGCGAGACATTCGGATCCTGCAGGACGACGTCGCAGCGACGGCTGCGCCCGATCTTGACGCCGCCAGGGCCGATCACCGTCGGGCGCCCGTCGATCAGCAGAAGCGCCGTGCTCGCGCGCTGACGGGCGCGCTGCTCGAGCGGCTCGGCCAGACGGCCGGCGGCGCTGTAGACCATCGTGCGCCCTTGCTCGGCCGCCGCAGCCGCCTGCGGCTGCTCGTGCTGCTCAGCCCCGGGGGCGCGCACGACCCGCGTCTGGATCCCGAACTCGCCCAGCCCGAGCCGGGCGTCAGTCTCGAACGTGATCAGCGGCGCTGAGAGCAGCGTCAAGCGTTCCTGGCGCGCGTGCTCGAGCAGGTAGCCAGCCAGCTCGTCCGCGAGCGCCTCCTCGTACTCGGCGAAGCGCTCCCGGTCGCGGGGGGAGAGGAAGATCCGATACTCGTTCGGCACATAGGTGTGGGCGACCGCGAACACCTTGTGCTCGTCCATCTCCCGAGCGAGCTTGCGGGCGATCTCGATCGGGCGCACCTCCGAGCGAAAGGCACGGCTGAAGGTGCCCTCGACCAGGCTGGTCAACTTCGACTCCAGGTTTCGCAGTAGACTCATCGGCTTGCGCGGCGCGCCGGTTCATGCTACGGAAGTCCCGGCTGCGCATCGACTGGGCTACTACCCGCCCGTCGCGACGAAGGCCCCATCCACGTAGGGCCAAGCGCGGCTGCAGCGGCCGCAAGCGCCCCGAGCAGGGCGGCGGCGGCGGTGGGGCCGGCTGTCGGCCCGCTCAGGAGCGCCGCCGCAAGCGCAGTCGCCGCACTCCACGCGCCCGCGCGCAGCGCGTCCGCAAGGAGCGAGCCGCCGCGGATCAGCCAGGGTAGGGCGACGGCGGCGAGCGCCCACGCGAGCGCCCCGCTCAGCGCCCCCGCAACCGCCGCCCGCGCCAACACCCCGTGCAGCGCGAGCGCGGGCGAGGGCGTCCACGCCGCCGGCGGCGGCAGCATCGGCACGCGCACGTAGACCGCGCGGCCCGCAAGCGCGGTGGCGCAGGCAAGCCACACCCAGCCGATGGCGGCGAGGACCGCTCGCGTCCACGCTCGCCGGCCGCGGGCGGCGAGCGCGGGCCAAGCGCCACCTAGGCCGAGCAGCCCAAGGCCGACCGCTGCCGCCGCCAGCGGCCAGCTCTCGCCGCGTCGGGGAGCAAGCGCGGCGGGCAGGAGCCCGGCGCCGGCAACCACCACCGCCGCGCCCGTCCGGCCGTCGGCGATCGCGATCCCGGACAACGTCGCCACCAGCGCAAGCCAACCCGCGCGTGGGAGGGCCAGCACGGCCAGCGCCGCGGCAAGCGCCAGCAAGGGCGCCGGCACCACGGTCCGCCCGGCGGACAGCTCGAGCTCAACCCAGGCGGCTGCCGCAGCCGCCGCCAGGGCCGCGGCCGCGCGCGCGCCCACGCGTGTCCGCCGCCGGCGAGGCGCGCCAGCGAGCGCCGCCTCGCCCGCCGGCGCCTGCTCGAGGGGATCCCACCCCCGGTCAGGCTCAGGCTCGCGTTCAAGTCGCGGCTCGCACGCCCCCATGCGGGAGCCCATCGTGCGCAGCGCGCTTGGGGCGGGCGGCGTCCACGGAGGGGCGACCACGCCAGTGCGCTCGCTCGCCTGCTCAAGCGAAGCCTCAAGCGCCGCCCGCAGCTGCCCCACCTCGCCCCGCTCAGCCGCGCGGGGGCGCAAGGCGCGATCGATCCCCGTGGCCAGCTCACGCGGCAGCTCGCGCCGCTGCCGGCGCAGCGGCGGCAGCACCGCGGCCGCCCGCCAGCGCGGCGCCAGCGGCCGACCGCGCAGCGGGTTGACGCCGGTCAGCGCCTCGTAGAGCACCAGCGCAAGCGCGTACAGGTCCGACTCCGGCCCCGGCTCGCGACCCTCCGCCTGCTCGGGCGCCATGTAGGCGTCGGTGCCGAGCACCTCGCCGGTGCGCGTGAGCGCATCGCCGCCGACCACGTGCGCAACCCCGAAGTCGGTCAGCTTCGCCGGCGGCCCGGCGCCGGCGCGCCACGGGACAAGCACGTTCGAGGGCTTGACATCGCGGTGGATCACGCCGGCCGCGTGCGCGTGCGCGAGCGCGTCGCAGAGCGCGATCCCGATCTCCAGGATGCGCCGGTCGGACAGCTTCCCCTCCTGCTCAAGGCGCGCGAGCGTCGGGCCGCGCACGAGCTCCGAGACCAGGTAGGCGCCCTCCTCGTCCACCGCAGCCTCATACAGGGTCACGATCGCCGGATGCTGGAGCCGCGCGGCGGCGCGTGCCTCCCGCTCGAAGCGGCCGCCGAGCACGCGCGAGCGGTCGAGGATCTTGACCGCGACATCACGCTGAAGGTGCTCGTCGCGCGCCGCCCAGACGCTGCCGAAGGCGCCCGCACCGAGGCGGCGCACAAGGTGGTAGCGGCCCAGCACGAGCGGGCCGGCTTCCGGTCGGCCCGCTCGCTGTGCGGTCGACTCCTCCGCGGGCGCGCGTCGGCTGGCGCGGCGCACGGTCGCCTCCACCGATGGGTCCGCGCCGGGCCGACCGATCTCAAAGCGACCGGCGCGCCTCCCGGCCCACGCCCGCCCGCCCAGCTCCTCGCGCCGCGCGCGCGGGTCCGGCAGCTCGCTCGACTTCACGCACGCATTTTCCACGCTCTGGCCCGGTTCCCTGCCGATCATGCTCGGCAGGGGGCGCCCGCGCCGGCTGGTCATCCGCCGCCACGGCGCCTGCCGCCGCAGGGCGCAAGGCTTGATCCTGCCCCATCCGCCCACCTGCGGCCGGCGTGCGCTGCCGCCGCCGCCCCGGTCATACTGGCCGCTTGGAGTCCCCACCGAGCCGGGAGCCGAGTTGTCGTTCTTCGACGAGGTAGACGACGAGCCTCCGCGCCGCGCGCGCAGCGCGACGAGACGGCGGTCTCGACCTGCGCCAAGCGTGAGCGCGGCGCGCAGATCCGGCGAGCGGCCGTCGCGGCCACGTCCCGGCGGAGCGAGTGGCGCGCGGCCGCGCCCGCGCGCGGATGAGCGCACGATCCGCTTCCGGCGGCTCGTGCTGGCGCTGGTCGCGGTGGTGATCGTCGTCGCAACGGCGCTTGGCGTGCACAGCTGCGCTGTGTCAAGCCGCAACGTCGCCCTGCGCGACTACGCAAACGGGGTCTCAGCGATCATCCTCGCCTCCGATCACACCTCGAGGCGGCTGTTTGCGCAGCTTGCGCACGGCGCGCCAAACGCGCAGACGCTGCAGGAGCAGGTGGCGCAGGACTACGCGCAGGCCAGGGCCCAGCTCGTCCGTGCGCAGCGACTGACCGTGCCCGGCGGCATGGGCGCCGCGCAGGCAAAGCTCCTGCTGGCGCTGCGCATGCGCAGCGACGGCCTGCTTGCGATCGCCGACAACATCGAGCAGGCGCTTGGCAGCGCGCCGGCCCATGCGGTTGCGCAGATCGCCGGCGCCACAGCTCGGTTCTACGCCAGCGACGTGCTGTACAAGGCGTACGCGACGCCGGAGATGGCCGCCGCGCTGCACGCCGCCGGGATCGCCGTCGGCGGGGCGGGCGGCGTCGCGCTCAACGGCGGGCAGTTCCTGCCCAGCCTGAGCTGGCTGTCGCCGAGCTACATCGCCATGCGCCTGGGCGCATCGCTGCCGAGCGGCAAGCGCGCAAGGCTCGCGCCGGGGTCGCACGGCCACGTGCTGAACTCGGTCAGCGTCGGCGGCGTCACGCTGCAGCCCGGCGCCTCCACTACGCTTGCGGCCAGCCCGCCACCGACCTTCACGCTCAGCGTCACAAACAGCGGCCAGAACGCCGAGAGCAACGTGCGGTGCAGGGTGGCGCTCTCCAACGGAGGCCCCAGCGCCACCGCCACGATCCCCGAGACGACCCCCGGTGAGACGACCACCTGCCAGGTGACCCTCCCCTCCGCGCCCAAGCCTGGCAGCTACACGGTCACGGCCGAGGTCGAGCCAGTTCCCGGCGAGACCAACACGCAGAACAACACGCTCACCTTCCCGGTTACCTTCCAGTAGCTCCGGACCTATCCTTACGCCGTGCACGACCTCCACAGCACCGTCGGCTTCGTCGCGATCGGAGCGGCCGTGGTCGCTGTGGCAGCGCTGCTGCTGGCGTTGGCGCTGAGCGCGCAGCTGCATCGGCTGCGGGCTGCGCAGCGGATCGTGCTCGGCGCCGACACACGGGATCTGGTAGCTCACGCAGCGGCCCTGCAGCGCGCGTTCGACGCGCTCGCGGCCTATGTCCAGGAGACCTCCGCCCAGCTTGACCGGCGGCTGGCCCCGGTCGAGGCGCGGCTCGATCACGCGATCGCCTACCGGTCGCTGATCCACTACGACGCCTACGGCGAGATGTCCGGGCGCCAGTCGACCTCGATCGCGCTGCTCGACGCGACCCGCTCGGGAATCGTCCTCTCCTCCATTCACCACCGCGACCAAGCCCGTCTGTACGCCAAGCAGGTGCGCGAGGGCCAGGCAGAGGCGCGGCTCTCCCCGGAGGAGGAGGAGGCGATCCGCCTCGCGCTCGAGAGCGGCGCGCCGAGCGCCGCCGCTTCGTGACGCTCGCCGGCTACCTCGGCCCGCCTGGCACCTTCAGCCACGAGGCGCTGGCACGCGCCGCCGCGGGGCGGGCGCTTGAGCTGGTACCGCTACCGACGGTCCAGGACGCGGTCCTCGGGGTGCGCGACGGCGAGCTTGACCGCGCGCTCGTGCCGATTGAGAACTCGCTCGAGGGCGCCGTCACGGCGACGCTCGACACGCTCGCGCTGGCAGCCGAGCGGGTGGCGATCCTCGCCGAGCTCGTCCATCCGATCAGCCAGTGCCTGATCGCCCGCGAGCAGCTGGCGCTTGAGGAGATCGAGGTCGTCGTCTCGCACCCGCAGCCAAGCGGCCAGTGCCGCGCCTGGCTGCGCACGCACGTACCCTCCGCGACCCTCGCGCCGGCCAGCTCGACGGCCGAGGCGGTGCGGGTGGTGGCGGAGCGCGGCGGCCGCTGGGCCGCGCTCGGTAATCGACTCGCGGCCGAGCTCTACGGCTGCCGCGTGCTAGCCGCCGATGTGCAGGACGAGCCCGACAACGACACGCGCTTCGTCTGGCTCGGCCCCCGGGCCACATCGGCCGAGGCTGCGGGGCGTGCGCGAGCGCCCCAAGGCGGCGACCCTCGGTGCGAGATGGGCGAGGGGCGCGAGCAGCGAGTCGGTTTGGCGAGCACGCGCTTCAAGACCGCGATCGTCTTCTGGGGCGCCGGCTCAGAGGCGCCCGGCTGGCTTGTAGCCTGCCTCTCAGAGCTCTCCCGCCGAGGCGTGAACCTGACGCGGATCGAGTCCCGGCCGCGCCGCCGTGGTCTCGGCCAGTACATGTTCTTCGCCGATTTGGAAGGGCATGTCGATGAGGAGCCGGTCGCGGCCGGGCTGGCTGGCCTGCGCTCCCACGTCGAGGTGCTCCGTGTGCTCGGCAGCTTTCCCGCCGCAGCGGGCTACGAGCCCGTCGAGCTTCCCTGAGCGCGAGGCGGCGCTCGCCTCCACCGCAGCGGCTGAGCGGCCTTGGACGCTGGCGAGCGCTTTCGGAGCGCAGGGCCGCCGTCGCTACTATTCCCGCAGGCATGGGCAGTTCGATACCAGCGCCAGCCAGGTCCGCGCCGCTCCCAGAGCACCGGCGGCGCGGGCGTGAGGTTGGCCGGGTGCTCGTGCTGAACGCGACGTATGAGCCGATCAACGTCTGCACGGTTCGTCGCGCCGTCGTACTGCTGCTGAAGGAGAAGGCCGAGCTCGTCGAGCGAGCGGAGATAGCGCTGCACTCGGCCAACACGACGATCCCCCGGCCGGCGGTGATCCGGCTGATCGCCTACGTGCACATTCCGCGCGAGACCCACCGACGCAAGATCACCCGGCGGGCGGTGTTCGCGCGCGACAACTGGACCTGCCAGTACTGCGGCTCTCGCACCAACCTCACCGTCGATCACGTGATCCCACGCTCGAAGGGCGGGAGCTCAAGCTGGGAGAACATCGTCGCGTCCTGCGCGCCGTGCAACCGACGCAAGGGCGACGCGCTGCCGCGCCAGGTGGGGATGCAGCTGCGCCGCCCACCACGCCCCCCAAGGCCGCACGTCTTCATCCAGGTCGCAAGCCCAACCATCCCGCCGGCCTGGCGCCAGTACCTGCCGGCGTAGAGAGCGGCGCTCGAGGCAACCGCTGCCCTTGCGTGGGCGAAAGGCTGCGAGGGGCGCCGTCGACTTCGGCGCCCCTCGCGACGGTGCGCTGACCTTGGTCGAGTCGGGTGTCGGCCGGCGGGACCACTTCCGGCCCCCTTCTCGACGGCATCTCGGTTGGGACTCCGCCAGGCGGGGTCAGCGAGCCCGGTCCTAGCGGCCGGACACCTCCAGAGTCCCGGCGCGGCAGCCGCAACAGCAGCCGCAGCAGATACATTCAGACAGCCGGACCACCTCCTTTCTCTGGTCCCCTCAAGATAGCGGACGGCCCGGCGGGAGCGCCAGGTCTACGGGCGGCGGCCCCGACGCGCTCGCGGGCGAGCGGCCTACTCGATCGGCTCCGCGGCCACCGGCGCGGCTGTCGAGCCCTCTGACTCCGCCACGAGCGCGACCGCGCTGACCTGGTCGTCGTCGCGGATGTTCATCACCTTGACGCCCTGCGAGGCGCGACCGTAGCGGTTGATGTCACGCACGGACGTGCGCTGCACCATCCCCTTCTCGGAGACGAAGACGAGCTCCTGATGCTCGCGCACCACCAGCGCCCCGGCCAGCTGGCCCTTGTTGGGGGTCAGCGTGATCGTCTTGACGCCCATCGTGCCGCGCCCCTTGACCGGATACTCGGAGATCGACGTGCGCTTGCCGTAGCCGTTCTCGGTAACGACCAGCAGCTCCTGATCGTCGCGGGCGACGTCCATCGCAAGCACGGCGTTGCCCGGCTGCGAGACGTTCATCCCGCGCACGCCGGTCGTATCGCGACCCGTCGGTCGCACCTGCGACTCCGAGAAGCGCGCCGCCTGGCCCGAGCGCGAGACCATGATGATGTCGTCCTCGCCGCTGGTGCGGCGCACGGCGATCAGCTCGTCGTCGTCGCGGATGTTGATGGCGATGATCCCATCAGCCTTGATCGGCGTGTTGTAGGCGGCGAACTCCGTCTTCTTGACAAGCCCGCAGCGGGTTGCGAACACGAGGTAGCGACCTTCGGAGAAGTCGCGAGTGGAGAGCACCGACTGCACCCGCTCGCCCTCCCGCAGCGGGAGCAGGTTGACGAGCGCGCGCCCTCGCGCGGTGCGCGAGGCCTCGGGCAGCTCGTAGACCTTGAGGCGATAGACCTTGCCGCGGTTGGTGAAGAACAGTAGGTAGTCGTGCGTCGAGCACACGAACAGGTGCTCGATGTAGTCGTCTTCCTTCATCTCCATGCCGTTCACTCCCACCCCGCCGCGGCGCTGCTGGCGGTAGGTGGAGAGCGGCACCGACTTGATGTAGCCCGAATGGGTGATCGCAATCACCATCTGCTGGTCGGCGATCAGATCCTCGATGTCGAGCTCGCCTTCGGCGTGGGAGATCTCGGTTCGCCGCTCGTCGCCGTAGGCCTCGGCGATCTCCCGCAGCTCCTCCTTGATCAGCTCGTCGATCCGCCGCTCGTCGCCGAGGATCTCGCGCAACTCCGCGATCCGCTCGATCAGGTCGGCATGCTCGCGCCTGATCCTGTCAACCTCAAGCGCGGTCAGGCGGCTGAGCGTCAGCTGCAGGATCGCCTGCGCTTGCACGAGCGTCAGCTCGAAGCGCTCGACCAACTGGGCACGGGCGCTCTCGGGGTCGCGCGAGGAGCGGATCAGCGCGATCACCTCATCGAGGTTGCGCAGCGCCACGAGGTAGCCCTCGAGCACGTGCGCGCGCTCCTGCGCCTTGCGCAGCTCGAACTTGGTGCGGCGGGTGATCACCTGGCGCTGGTGGTCGACGTAGTGTCCGATCGCCTGACGCAGCGAGAGCGTGCGTGGCACGCCATCGACCAGCGCGACCATGTTGATGCCGAAGGTGCTCTGCATCGGCGTGTGCTTGTAGAGCTTGTTCAGCACGACTTTCGGAACGGCGCCGCGCTTGAGCTCGATCACCAACCGCATGCCCTTGTCGGAGGAGTGATCCTCGATCTCGCTGATCTCCGGGATGCGCCGCTCGCGCACCAGCTCCGCGATCTTCTCGACCAGGTTGCCGGAGCCACCCTTCTTGACCATGTAGGGCAGCTCGGTGACGATGATCGCCTCCTTCCCTTGGCCGATCGGCTCCACGTGCGCGCGCGCCTGCACCCGCACCCGGCCGCGGCCGCTCTTGTAGGCATCGCGGATCCCGGCCGTGCCGAGGATGATCCCGCCGGTGGGGAAGTCCGGTCCCTTGATCCGGCGCATCAGCCCCTCCACATCGATCTGCGGGTCCTCCATGTAGGCGATCACCGCATCGACCGTCTCGCGCAGGTTGTGCGGCGGGATGTTGGTCGCCATCCCGACGGCGATCCCGGCCGCCCCATTGACCAGCAGGTTCGGCAAGCGCGAGGGGAGCACGACCGGCTCCTGGTTCTTGCCATCGTAGTTCGGGGTGAAATCGACCGTGTCCTCGTCGATGTCGCGCAGCATCTCGCCGGCGATGCGCGCCATCCGTGCCTCCGTGTAGCGCATCGCGGCTGGGGGATCGTCGTCGATCGAGCCAAAGTTGCCCTGACCATCGACCAGCGGGTAGCGCATCGAGAAGTCCTGCGCCATCCGCACCAGCGTGTCGTAGATCGCCGCATCGCCGTGCGGGTGGTACTTGCCCATCACGTCGCCGACGATGCGCGAGGACTTGGCGCGCGGCCGGTTGTAGGCGAGCCCCGCTTCGCTCATCGCGTAGAGCACGCGCCGGTGGACAGGCTTGAGGCCGTCGCGGACGTCGGGGAGCGCGCGTCCGACGATCACCGACATGGCGTAGTCGAGGTACGCCGAGCGCATCTCCTCCTCGAGCCCGCGAGGCTCGATGTTGCCGCCGCTCAGCGTGTCAATTGCCGCCATCTCGCTAGACGTCCAGGTTCGTCACCTGACGCGCGTTCTCCTCGATGAACCGCCTTCGAGGCTCGACCTGGTCGCCCATCAGCATCGAGAAGACCCGGTCGGCGGCGGCGGCATCCTCAACCGTGACCCGCACGAGCGTGCGATTGGACGGATCCATGGTCGTGTCGCGCAGCTGCGCGGGATCCATCTCGCCGAGCCCCTTGAAGCGGTTGACGTCCACCCCGTGGCGCGCAAGCTCAAGCACCTTCTCGCGCAGGGCCCTGAAGGTGAGCGCGCTGGCCTGGCGGTCGCCCAGCCTGATCTCGAACGGCGGCGTGCCGGCCGTCTGCACGAGCTGCTCGTGCACGCGCAGCAGCTGGCGATACTCCTGTGTCTGAAGCAGCGCGCGGCGCAGGCGGTGGGTGCGCGCGAGGCCCGTCTCAAGCTCGGTTGCGCGCACGACGATCTCAAGCTCATCCTGAGAGAGCACGCGCGTGCGGAACGGATGGCCGTTGCGCTCCGCGCGGCTCATGAACGAGACGAGCGCGTCGGGGTCGGAGATGCGCTCGTCGAGGATCCCGGACTCCTCCACGAACGCCACCGTCTCCTGGCCGAAGTCGCGACGCAGCGCGGAGGCCCATCCCTCGTACTGCTTCAGCAGCCGGCCGAACCGCTGCCACCGCGTTTCAGTCAGGTTGAAGCGCGCGCGGTTGCGGTCGTGGATCTCGAAGCGCTCGAGCTTGCCGTCCAACAGGATCTGCTCAAGCTCCGACTCCTTCTCGATGTAGCGCTCGGTCTTGCCGGCCTTCAGGCGGTACAGGGGAGGCTTGGCGATGTACACGTACCCCGCCTCGATCAGCGGCTGCATCTCGCGGAACAGGAGGGTCAGGACAAGGGTCCTGATGTGAGCGCCATCGACGTCGGCATCGGTGTTGCTGGTGAGGATTCCGCCCACGCCCGCGATGAAGTTCTCATCACCCTCGACGGAGAAGTCATACACGTGCGGTGAGCTGGGCGTGACACGCTCGACCGCGCGCACCTCAAGCAGCGCGAGCGTGTCCGAAAGCGGCACCCAACCGCTGCCGCCGCTCTCGTTCGCCAGCGCAAGCACGCAGCCCGCATCAGGATGAGCCTGCCGCGCTAGATTGCGCTCAAGCAAGCCGGCGGGGTCGGAGACGGTGATCTCGTACGGGCCGTGACGCGCAGGCTCGGCGTCTCCCTCGCGAGCCTCGCCGCGAGGGCTGTGCCTGACAATCGACGGCATCACGCCGAGCGAGAGCAGGAGATAGGAGAGGGCGCTCGCCAGCTGCCGGGACCGGGCGGCGAACGCGATCGAGCCCGCCCGCGCGCTTCCCGCCACAGCGAAGAACCCCTGCAGGAACGCGAGCCTCAGCGGCGGCGAGACCTGAAAGACGAGCTCCAGCGCCCGCCCGTCCGCCGGCGCTTCGCTCCCAAGCAGATGCTCCCATGCGAGGAGCACGGCGCCGTCAAGGACATCCGCCGCGGCGATGTCCTTCCCATCGGAGCTCGCGCGCGCCTCGACGCCGAAAGTGCGCTCGATCGCCTCGAGCAGCCGTCGCCGTGCTTGGGCGTTGCCGTCGCGCAGCGCAAAGCGCAGAGCCTCCCTCGCGGAGCCCGCCGCGACCGAGAGCCCCAGCAGCCACATCAGATCGGCGTCGACGCGCACGTACCGGCGGATTCCTCGCCGCGCGCTCTCATCGGCCGCCAGCCACAGATCCTCACGCTGGCCGAACCAGTCGAGGTCAGCCTCAGCCAGCTCGGAGAGGCGCACCTGCTCGCACGGGCGCTCGCTCGGCCCGGATGGCCGCGAGCTCACAAAGGCGCGCCCGGGCGCGCCCGGCCCGAGCCGCAGCCGAGCGCGCAGCGGCGCGGAGTCAGCGCCGAGCGCAGCCGCATACGCCTCGAACTGCCGCAGCGTCGGCCGCAGCGCGCCGCGCTCCCAGTCGCGGAGGGTCATCGGCCGCGCGACGTCGATCTTCTCGCACAGATCGCGCGCGCGCAGCCGCAGCGCGCGACGACGCGCGGCAAGCTCAAGCCGGAGGTCATTGGGTGGCTCGACGTGCGGCTCCTGCCGCTGCTCCTCGACGGCGCGCGCGGGGACGACGGCGCGCTCACTCCACTCCTGCACGGCGGGTCCCCGCACCCACAGCTCTCCCACCGTGGGCGGGTGCGCGTGCAACGCCCGCAGCAGATCGATCCGCTCGCGCGCGCTCGGCGCAAGCTCAAGGCGCCGCGGCGCGATCACCTGGTCGCCCGCCTTCACCTCGCTGCCTCGCACGCGCTGCTGGCGGCCATCCTTCCAGATGTACATCGAGTGGCTGCCGGTGACGCGCAGGGAGCGACCGCACCGCGTCCGGATCTCGTACAAGGGCTCATCCAGCTCGTGGCGGATCACTGCCTTGATCGGGCGGAAGCGCACCTCGCGCTGCTCGAAGCCGACGCACATCACCTCGCCCAGCGGCTCGCCGCCACATGGCGCTCCAAGCACCTTGACGTACCCTTGCGGCCCGCGCGGGCGGCCTTCGAGCAGTGGATCGATGAAGTCCGCGACCCGCACCAGCCTGACCCCGCGCCGATCGCGCACGAACACGTGCTCCTCCCCGTCGACGCTCATCACGATCACCTTGTGGTAGCGGGCGTTCTCAAGCTTGAACTCGTCGCGCACGCCGGTCCCGATCGCCGTGATCAGCGCTTGGATCTCCTGGTTCTGCAGGACCTTGTCGATCCTGCTCTTCTCGACGTTGAGGATCTTGCCGCGCAGCGGCAGCACCGCCTGCGTGGCCCGGTCGCGCCCCTGCTTGGCCGACCCGCCGGCGGAATCGCCCTCGACCACGAACAGCTCCGCGAGCGCCGGATCCTTGACCGAGCAGTCGGCCAGCTTTCCCGGTAGAGCCGAGCTCTCAAGCGCCGACTTGCGTCGCGTCAGGTCGCGCGCCTTGCGCGCGGCCGCCCGCGCGCGCGCGGCGTCCACCGCCTTGGTGATCACGCGCCGGGCATCCTGCGGATTCTCCTCGAGGTACTCGTTGAGGCGGTCGTAGACGACCCTCTGCACGAAGCCCTGCATCCCCGGGTTGCCCAGCTTGGACTTCGTCTGACCCTCGAACTGGGGGTCGGCCAGCTTGGCCGAGATCACGGCCGTCAATCCCTCGCGCGCGTCCTCGCCGGTGAGGTTCTCGTCCTTCTCCTTGAGGAAGCCCTTCTCGCGCGCGTAGCGATTGAGCGCGGACGTGAGCGCGGTGCGAAACCCGGAGAGATGCGAGCCGCCCTCGTGCGTGTTGATGTTGTTCGCAAACGAGAACACCGACTCCTGATAGGAGGTGTTCCACTGCATCGCCACCTCCACCGCGCCGTCATCGCTCTCGCCCGCGAAATAGATGACGTCTCGGTGCACGGGCTCCTTGTTTTCGTTGAGGAACCGTACGAAGTCGACGATCCCGCCCTCATAGTGGAACTCCGAGCGGCGACCCTCCCCGCGCTCATCGACCAACGCGATCCGCAGCCCGCGCGTGAGGAACGCGGTTTCGCGGAAGCGCTCCTCCAGCACCTTGAAGTCGAACTCGAGCGTCTCGAAGATGTCAGCATCGGGGAGGAAGGTGGTGGTGGTGCCGGTCTCGCCGGTCGCCTCGCCCTTGATGAGCGGGCCCTGTGGCTTGCCGCGGGCGTACGACTGGCGCCACACGTGGCCCTCCCGCCTGACCTCGACCTGGAGCCACTCGGAGAGAGCGTTCACGACCGAGGCGCCGACGCCGTGCAGGCCGCCTGAGACCTTGTATGCGCCGCCGGCGCCGAACTTCCCGCCGGCATGCAGGACGGTCATGATCACCTCGACCGCCGGCCGACCCTCCTTCTCCATGATCCCGACGGGGATCCCGCGGCCGTTGTCGGAGACGGTCACGGAGTTGTCGGGATGGATCGTCACCGATACGCGATCGCAATACCCGGCCAGAGCTTCGTCCACGGAGTTATCGACGATCTCGTAGACCAGGTGATGCAGACCGCGCGGCCCGGTCGAGCCGATGTACATGCCGGGCCGCTTGCGCACCGCCTCGAGCCCCTCGAGCACGGTGATGTCGCCGGCGTCATAGCTGGACGCCTTCGCCTTCGATCCTCTTCCCGGGCGCCGCCTGGCGCCATCGTCACTCGCCAACGAACCTCCGATGACATCGATACGCCCCGGCTCCGCACCTCGCACGGGGCGCCGGGGCGTCACGCAAACCTATGCCCCGAGAATAGCACACCGACATCTGGAAAGGCTTCGCCGCGCGTATCGAAACTCCTGCAAAGGCGTTGAAAATCGTCACGCCGGCGGCGGCCTGTGCCGACCCTCCACGGAGGCGTCGCAGATGCACCGCAGCCGCCTTACCCGGCCTGGCCCGAGCAGCTCGGCAAGCCGCGCAAGGACGCCATCTGAGAGCAGCTCGAGCTCCTGCGCCCATACGGCCGCCGCGCACGCCACGGTCAGCACGCCCCGGCGCTCCGAGACCGGCGTCGAGGCTGCAGCGATCGCTTCGCCCACCGCCTGCGGCCATACCCCCTGGATCTCGGCCAGCAGCGTCGGCGGCGCCCAGCGGGCGCGCGCCGGCGCGAGCGCCAGCGCAAGCGGCCTGGGCGAGCGCCGATAGGGGCTCACGCGGCCCTCGCCTCCTCAAGCACCTGACCGCCACCCACGGCAATCCGTCTCACCGACCGCTCGCCGGCGCCTGGGATCTGCTCAAGATCGGTCGTGGTGATCACGGCCTGGCCACCGCTGCCGCGCAACAGCGCGATCAGCGCCAGCCGTCGCTCACCATCCAGCTCGCTCATCACGTCGTCCAGCAGCATCAGCGGCGGCTGGCCCCGCTCGCTGGCGATCAGCTCACGCTCTGCGACAAGCAGAGCGAGCAATGCGAGCCTCTGCTGCCCTTGCGAACCGTAGTCGCGAAGCCGGCGGCCGTCGAGGCCGAGCAGGAGCTCGTCGCGGTGGGGCCCATGCGTCGTGAACCCACGCTCAAGGTCGAGAGCCCGATGCTGCGCAAGCTCCTCCGCCAGCTCTCGCGCGTCGACAGCTCGGGACCCCGGACGATAGACGAGAGACACCTCGCCGCCGAGGCGCAGACGCTCACAAGCCATCAGGTACCGTGACCGCAGCGCGGCCACGGCGCGCTTGCGGTCGGCCATCAGCTCAAGGCCGGTGCGGGCAAGCTGGAGGTCCCAGCTCGCCAGCGATCCGACCGAGGCTCGACCTGCGCGGATCCGGGAGATCAGCGCGTTTCGTTGCGCCAGCGCCTGCGAGTAGAGCCGACGCCCCTGCGAGCGCGCCGGCCACAGCGCCGCAACCAGCTGGTCTAGGTGCGCCCGGCGCAGCGCCGGGGCGCCTTTGACGAGCTCCAGGCGGTCCGGCAGAAAGACGGTCACGAGCGGCCGCGCCGACGAGTTGCCAAGCGCGGCAACGGCCGCGCCATCAACCTGAAGACGCTTCCCGCGGGCATCGATCCCCACCGTCAGCCGGTGCGCACCGTCGCTCCCACGCGTGAGCAACTCGACCCGAGCAGCCTCAAAGCCGAAACGGATCAGCTCACGCTCGCGCGCCGTCCGACACGAGCGCCCGGTGCACGCCAGATAGAGCGCCTCGATCAGATTCGTCTTGCCGGCACCGTTTGGCCCCCAGATGACCGTGAGCTCCTCCCCGAGCGCCATCGCCGCACGCTCGTAGGAGCGAAACCCCTTAAGCGACAGCTCAAGCGCCCGCACCGACCAACAACCCCGTGCGAGTGCGCGCCTCGTCAGACGTTGAGGCGGATCGGCATGACCAGATAGACGAACCGCCCTTCGTCAACCGACTCGATCATGCCAGGTCGCAGCGGGCTGATCAGCTTGAGGACCATCTCGCCCCCCTCGACCGCTTCGATCCCGCTGCGCAGGAAATCGGGATTGAACCCGATTTCGAACGGCTCACCTTGAAATGGCACCGGCAGCGACTCCCGCGCCTCGCCGACATCCGGAGTCTGCGCGGAGATCGTCAGCTCGCCAGGCGTGAAGGAGAGGCGCAACGGCGCATTCTTCTGTGCAAGTTGGGAGATCCGCCGGACGACCTCGCCCAGCTCCCGGCTGTCAAGCCGCAGCTCATGCTCGAAGCTCTCCGGCAGGAGCTGGCGGTAGTTCGGGAACTGGCCTTCAAGCAGCCTCGAGGAGAGCACCACCCCTCCCAGGATGAACAGGATCTGACTGCCGCGCACCCCGATCCGCAACTGCTCCTCATCGCTTTGCGCGGCGAGACGCGCCAGCTCCTGGAGGGCGCGCGCCGGCACGTTGACCTCGAAGCTCTTTGCGAGCGGACGGTCGAGCACAGTCTCCTTGAGGCTCAAGCGGTAGGAGTCGGTTGCGACCATGCGCAGCTCTCGCTCGGCAGCCGAGACGAGCACGCCTGTCAGCACCGGCCGCGTCTCATCTCGAGATGCAGACCCGGCCACCTTCAGGGCCGTCGCCACAAATGCCTTTGTGGGCACGGCGATCTCAGTGTCGGGATCAGGGTCCGGGAAGGGCGGGAAGTCCTCGGCGCGCAGCGTGCGGATGTGAAATGTCGCTCGTCCGCAGATCAGCTCGACATCCTGCTCGGCCGAGCGGAGCTCAAGCGAAACCGGCGCTGACGGAAGCGAGCGCACGACATCAACGAGCAAGCGCGCTGGCAGAACCACCTCCCCCTCGCGCTCGATCTCTGCCTTCATGGGAACCCGGAGGCTGACCTCCATATCGGTCGCGCGTAGCTCGCACAACGAACCTGCGACCACCATCTGCACGCCGGAGAGCGCCTGGATTGCGCTTCGCGTGGAGGCAACACGCCCGACGACCTGAAGGCGGTCGAACAGCTGCTCCCGTTCGACCGTGATCCTCACGATGTTCCCTCAGAAGAGAAGAGAGCCGTAGTCATAGAGGTGTCGGGCTCGTCAGAAAGCCCAGATCTAGCTGCATACGAGGATGAGCGGCGATTCAATCAACGTGTTGAAAGTCTGTCAGGAGGTTCGGTCGCCTTGCCGGCGCTCAATTTCTTGACGAGCTCCTGGATCTCCTTGTTGAAAGCTTGCTCTGAGCGAAGGCGCTCGGCGACGCGCCTACAGGAATAGAGGGCGGTGGCGTGATTGCGCCCGCCGAAGAAGGCTCCGATCTCGCTGAGCGAGGCATCGGTCAGCTGGCGCGCGAGGTGGATCGCCACGTGGCGAGCCCAGGCAACGCGTGCTGCGCGCGAGGCCGAGCCCAACTCGGGGGGGCGTACGCCGAAGTGGCGCGCAACCTCGTCTCGGATGCGCTCGAGCGCCGGTGGCGAGGTGCTCGTGGACCCGTCGGCGGGAGGGTGGATCTGGTCGAGAACCTCGCGGGCCAGCGCTAGGTCGAGTGGGCGCCCGCTCAACGACTGGTGCGCGACGATGCGGATCAGCGCGCCCTCCAGGGAGCGCACGTCATCGGTCACCCGTTCAGCGATCAGCTCAAGGATCCCGTCGTCCTGAAGCTGGATGTGGTCGAGCGCGAGGCGCTTGCGGAGGATCGCGATCCTTGTTGCGAAGTCAGGGGCGCCAACCTCGGCGACCAGTCCGGCGGCGAAGCGCTCACGCAGGCGCTCATCCAACGAGCGAAGCTGCCACGGCAGTCGGTCGCAGGTGAGCACAAGCTGCCGGCCGCTCTCGTAGAGGGCGTTGAAGGTGTGGAAGAACTCTTCCTCGGTGCGTGTCTTGTCCGCGAGGAACTGGACGTCATCGATCAACAGGACGTCGGCATCGCGGTAGAGGCGCTTGAACGCCTCGGCGCTGGCGCGCGCCCCGAGCGAGCTGATGAACTGGTTCGTGAAGGCCTCGGCGGTCGTGCAGCGGACGATCGCGCCCCCGCCGAAGGCCGCTACGTAGTTGCCGATCGCATGCAGCAGATGGGTTTTGCCGCGGCCCGGCGGGCCATGCAGGAAGAGCGGGTTGTAGGTCTGTCCGGGGAGCTCGGCGACCGCTAGCGCGGCGGCGTGAGCGAGACGGTTGCCGTTGCCGATGATGAACTGCTCGAAGCTGTAGCGCGGGTTGAGCGGGTGCTCCGCGATGGCGGGGACGATCGAGGGCTGGTGATTTGGGCGCTCGATCGATCTCGCCGGGGACTGCTGCGGTTCGACTGCCACCTCAATGTCGGCGCCGAGGACGGCTCGCGCGCAGCGCTCGAGTAGGCTGGCGAAGCGCTTTCCAAGCCATGGTGCCATCTCCGCGGGGGCTTCGAGCAGCAGCACGGTGCCATTGCACTGGCGTGGCTTGAGGGCCGCCAACCACATCTCAAAGACGGTCTCGCCAGCTGCCCGACGCAGCTCTTCGCGAAGCTGCGGCCAGGCGAGGGCGAGGTCTTGTGGTGCGAGCAGCGACAAGCGCTCCTTCTCCGAGGGAAGTCAGAGAACTGTGATGAGGCGCGGGCGAAGGGCCCGAGCGGGCGAATATAGCGCCGCGTAGGGGAGCCCCCGAAGATGTCGGGGGCGCTAGCGCGCAAAGCGCGCGAAAAAGCTCGGGGCGGCGTAGTGGGCCGTGAGGCCAACGGACGCTCAAGGGCCGCTGCGAGAGGCCGGCCGGCGACTTGCGTGCCGCCGAGGTGGGCGGGGAGCGGCCCGGCGTATACTGAGGCGCTGACCGGCCCTCGGCCCGTGACCCATGAAACGCACCTACCAGCCGAAGAAGCGCAAGCGCGCGCGCACGCACGGCTTCCGCGCCAGGATGCGGACCCGTGGCGGGCGGGCGATCCTCAAACGGCGGCGAGCGAAGGGCCGCAGGCGCCTCGCCGTCTGAGCGGCGAACGGCTTCAGACGAGGCGGAGGCGCGGGGCCGGTCGGCTGACGCGCAGCGCGGACTTTGAGCGTGTCTTCCGCAGCGGCCGCGCGTACGCTGGCCGGGAGTTCGTGGTCTACGTGTTTCCCCGCGGCGCGCCGGCTGGCCCGCCGCGTTTGGGCCTCTCGGTGTCGCGCAAAGTCGGCGGCGCGGTCGAGCGCAACCGGATCAAGCGGCTGGTGCGGGAGGCGTTCGCGCTCGAAGGAGGGCGGCTTGCGGCGGACAGCGATGTGGTCGTGGTCGCGCGGCGCGACGCGAAGGCGCTGGCGGAGCGGGAGGGCCTCGCCGGGGTCAGGCGTGCGCTGTGCGAGCTGATCGCGCGTGCGGCGTCTCGGGAGCGCGCACAGTCGGATGGAGGGGCGACCACGGTGCGGTCCGAGGGGACGGCGTGAGCAGCGCGGCGAGCTCGCCGCCGCGCGAGTCCGCCCAGCCGCGGGCTGCGCTCTGGCGCGCGCACCCGCTGCGCGCGCTTGCGATCCTGCCGATCAAGCTCTACCAGCTGCTGATCTCGCCGATGTTCGGCGCGCGCTGCCGCTACTACCCGTCCTGCTCAGAGTACGCCGTCCAGGCGATCGAGCGATACGGCATACTTCGTGGGGTCGTGCTGGCCGGCTGGCGGCTTCTGCGCTGCAACCCGTGGAGCCCCGGGGGCGTGGACCTGATCGATGACCAGCGGCTCTTCAAGCCGCGCAGCACGAGCTCCGGCCGCTGATCATGGTGCTTCTCGCCAACATCTTCCAACCGCTGATGACCGTCTTCGAGACGGTCCTCAAGTTCTTCCACAACTCGTGGGGGATCGAGTGGGGATGGGCGATCGTGCTGCTCACGGTCTGCATCCGGGCGATCCTGATCCCGCTCACGGTCAAGCAGTATCACTCGATGCGGGCGCTGCAGAAGCTGGCTCCTCAGATGAAGGAGATCCAGCAGAAGTACAAGGACGACAAGCAGCGCCAGCAGCAGGAGATGATGCGGCTGTACCGGGAGAACAACGTAAATCCGTTCGCCTCCTGCCTGCCGCTGGTCCTGCAGCTGCCGGTGATCATCTCGCTCTACTACATGCTCGAGAAGAGCTTGCGGCGGGACATCTGTCCGGCGATTCAGCGCACCTACCAGCACGCCTATGCCCTGAAGCACCACATCTCGCTGCATGCGGCCGCCGGTCATACGACCGCCTGCGGCACGCACGCGGCGAGCTTCCTGTTCATCCCGGATCTGACGAGCCGGGCGCATGGTCCGGTGCTGATCGGCCTGATCCTCCTCTACATCACCACCCAGCTGGCCTCAACGGTGCTGATGTCCTCGCCGCAGGTCGACAAGAACCAGCAGCGGATGATGATGATCGTGCCGCTGTTCTTTGTGTTCTTCGTGATCAGCTTCCCGACAGGCGTGATCGTCTACTGGATCACGACCAACCTGTGGACGATCATCCAGCAGTATGTGATCCGCAGGCGGATCGGACCGCCGACGGTGGCGGTCGCAACTGCGGGCTCAGGCGGCGCGGCCGCGCCGGCGCGGGCGGCGAGCGGGGGCAGCGGTGGTCAGGGGGGCAGCTTGTGGCAGCGGTTGCTGCGCGGGGCCGAGGCCGCGAACGCGCCGGCTGCGGGGCGCCCGTCGGCGGCGGCCAGGGCGAGCTCTAGTGACGCGAGGGCGGGCGGCTCGGGCGAGCGACGTGCGCCTTCGCGGACAAGTGGCCGAGCGTCGGCCTCGAAGGCTGCCACGCGCAGCGGCGCTCGCGGATCCGCGGGCGCCAAGGGGAACGGGGCGAAGGGCAACGGCTCGGCTGAGCAGGGAGCTGGCGGTGTAAGCGGCGGGATCGTCGGCGCCCTGCGCAAGCGGCGGGAGGAGCCCGCCGAGACGGTTGCAACCCCGGCCCGGGGCGGTCCGCCCCCGCCGCCGCCACGCAAGAAGAAGAAGCGCTCCGGGCGCCGGAGGTAGGGATGCTCGCGGGACCCGGGCCAGGCGAGAGCGTCAGAGAGCTGCTCGAGCGGATCGGGCGCGCGATGAACCTGGATATCCGCGTGGAGGTGCGGCTGGAGGGGGACACGGTGGTCGGCGAATACCGCGGCGAGGACGTGGCGGCGCTGATCGGCCGGCGCGGGCAGACGATCGACGCGATCCAGCACCTCGCCTACCGGATCGCGTCCAGGGCGGCGGGCGCGCGGCAGCGGGTCCTGGTCGATGCCGGCGGCTATCGCCAGCGGCGCGCTGCAACGCTGCGTGCGACCGCTGATCAGGCGGCGGCGGCAGCGCTGCGGGAGCGGCGCGCGGTGAAGCTCGAGCCGATGAGCGCGCTCGACCGCAAGCTCGTCCATGAGCACCTGAAGTTGCGCGGCGACGTCGAGACCTACAGCGAGGGCGAGGAGCCGGCTCGCAGGCTGGTGATCGCGCCGCTGCTCGGCTGACGTTTCACGTTTTACATGACGGTGAAACAATCTGCTCGTGCCCGAGCTGAGCGACTTCGAGCGCGGTGTGGTCGTCGGGCTGTTGCTCGGCGAGGGGTCGTTCGGCGGCGATGGCAGGCAGCCGCAGGTGACGCTTCGCATGCACACGCGGCACGCGCGCCTGTTCCAGTGGCTGACAGAGCGCTTCCCCGGTTCCCGGCTATACGGTCCCTACAGCCACGGCGGGCGGTCCTACTTTCAGTGGATGGCGCGAGGACGCATGCTCGTGCGGGATCTGCTGCCGTTGCTCGAGCGTGAGCTCACGTCCGAGCTCGACGAGTACGCATGTGCGCGCCTGCAGGCGATGGTGGCTCGCTACTCCACCTTCATCGACCGGGAGCGCGAGTGATTCCGGGAGGGCAGTTGGTCTCGATGCGCGAGCGTGGGCAGTGATGCGCGGGCGGCGCAAGGTGGCGCGGGCGCCCGCGAGCAGCGCTGGCCAGACCCACCCGGCGGTTGGCGCGATGGCGCACCACGGGCGTGCGTGGGAGAGCGGGCGACCTGCGGATCGGGACGGCCTGGCGGTGGCGCGGGACGCTCTGGCTGGAGAGCGGGACGGTCTCGTGGCAGGGCGGGAGCACCTGGCGGCGGCGCGGGACGGTCTTGCGGTAGAGCGGGACCACCCCCCTCGCTTCCACGCCGAGCTCACGGCGCTGCTTGCGCGGTTTGGTCTCGCCCCCTCGCTTGTGACCCGGTTTGCGCGGCTGCTCGAGGCGCTGTGCTCCGATCCGCTGGCGCCGACGTCCGTGCGCGAGCCGGCGCGCGCCCTGGAGCTGCACCTCGCCGATTCGCTGGTCGCGCTCGAGCTCGAGCAGCTCGCCTGTGCGCGGCGGGTCGTCGACATCGGCTCCGGCGCCGGGCTGCCCGGCTTGCCGCTCGCCCTCGCCCTGCCAGAGGCGCGGTTCGCGCTACTTGACTCGAGCTCCCGCAAGTGCGCGTTCGTCGCACGTGTCGCGGCCGCCTGCGGGGCCCGCAACGTGAGCACCGTCGCCGTGCGCGCCGAGGAGTGGCACGAGGGGGCGGGGACAGCCGATGTCGCAACCGCGCGGGCGTTGGCACCGCTCTCTGTCACGGTCGAATACGCCGCGCCGCTTTTGCGGGTGGGCGGGGATCTCGTGGTCTGGCGGGGACGCCGCGAGCGCGATCAGGAGCGCGCCGCCGCGGACGCGGCGGTTGCGCTTGGCCTCGAGCCCGGCGAGATCCATGCCGTGCAGCCGTTTCCAGCTGCCGAGCACCGTCATCTGCACCTGTACCGCAAGGTGCGCGAGACCCCGCCGGGATTTCCACGGCGGCCGGGGCTTGCGCGCAAGCGGCCGCTGGGTCGGCCACGGAGTGGGCCTGGCACCTTCGACCCGGCCCTTGGCGCTTCTGGGCATGGGGCCGGCGGATCCGACCGGGGGCCTGTCGCGTCCGGCCGGGGGTGGGGGGCCCGCGAGCACGGGCTTGGCGGCTCGGACCTGGCGCGCGGCGCGTCCGACATCCCCGCCGACCGCCCTCGCCGCGGAGATCGCGCGTCCGACCGGAGTCGCCGTTAGCGTCCGCCTTCGAGATGGGCACCGTCTACGCGATCGCCAACCAGAAGGGCGGTGTGGGCAAGACCACGACCGCGGTCAACCTCGCGGCGTGCGTCGCCGAGGCTGGTTACGAGGCGCTGTTGGTGGACGTCGACCCGCAGTGCAACGCGACCCTTGGGCTCGGGCTGTCGAAGAACCTCAAGCCCTCGACGTACGAGGTGCTCGTTGGCGTGGCCTCCCTCACCGACGCGTTGCGCTCAGTCGGGATCGAGCGGCTGTCGGTCTGCCCCTCCTCTCCAGATCTTGCCGGCGCGACGGTTGAGCTTCCGCGCTTGCCAGGCTCGGAGGGGAGGCTTCGCCAGGCGCTTGAGGGCGCGCGCGAGCGCTACGCGTTCACGCTGCTCGACTGCCCGCCGTCGCTCGGCCCGCTGACCATCAACGCGCTGGTTGCGGCCGACCGCGTGATCGTGCCCGTACAGGCGGAGTACTTTGCGCTTGAGGGGCTGGCCGGCCTGCTCGACACGCTGTCGCTGATCCAGCGCGAGCTCAACCCGCGCCTGACGATCGCCGGCATGCTGTTGACGATGCACGACGGGCGCACCAGGCTCGCCCAGGACGTCGAGCGCGAGATCCGCGAGCACTTTCCTCAGCTTGTGTTCGAGACGGTGATCCCCCGCAACGTCCGCGTCGGCGAGGCCCCGAGCTTTGGCAAGCCGGTGATCCACCATGACCCCCACTGCGCCGGCGCGGGCGCGTACTTCGCGCTCGCCAGGGAAGTTGCGACCCGTGGCTGAGGGTCTGAGCAGGAGCGCTGGCCGTGGCTGAGCCGCCGCGGGGGATGGGACGCGGCCTTGCGGCAATCCTCGCCGTCTCCGAGCGCGATCGGCGCCAGGAGCTGCGTGAGCTACCGGTCGAGTTGATCCAGCCGAGCTCCTCCCAGCCGCGGCGCCGCTTTGACGAGGAGGGGCTGCTGGCGCTGGCCGAATCGATTCGCGTCAGCGGCGTGCTGCAGCCGGTGCTGGTGCGGCCGCTCGCCGGTGGGCGCTACGAGCTGATCGCGGGCGAGCGGCGCTGGCGTGCGGCTCGCTTGGCCGAGCGGGAGCTGATCCCGGCGATCGTGCGCCACCAGGATGACGCTGCGGCGCTCGAGCTTGCGCTGATCGAGAACATGGTCAGGGAGGACCTCAATCCGGTTGAGCAGGCGCGCGCATGCGCGGCGCTGGTCGAGGAGCTGGGGCTGAGCCAGGAGGAGGTGGGGCTTCGCGTTGGGCGCAGCCGAGCGGCGGTCTCAAACCTGCTGCGGCTGCTGGAGCTGCCCGATGACACGCTCGAGCTGCTCGAGCGCCGGCAGCTCAGCGAGGGCCACGGCCGTGCGCTGCTGCTCGCGTCAGACCATGAGGAGCGCCGTCGGCTTGCCCGGGAGGCCGTCGCGCGCCGCTGGTCGGTGCGTGAGTTGGAGGCACGCGCTCGCACGGCGGCGGAGCGGCCAGCTGCGCGCCCCGGGCGAGCCGCGCGTCGAGGCGCTGCCCTGCACCCCGATCAGGAGGCTGTGATCGCCCGCCTTGGGGACGAGCTAGGTGCGCTCCTCGGCGCCGAGGTCATGGTCCGTCCCATCGCGCACGGGGGATACCGCATCGAGTTGCGCTGCGAGTCGCTGGAGCAGGCGCTCGAGCTTGCAGGGCGCCTGCGGGAGCGGCTGGGGGGTGCAAGCGCCGGGCCCTGAGGGTTCGGCCGCCCTGAGGGTTCGGCGCCGCCTCGGCTTGGGCCCTCCGTGCGATTCCGCCTCCTCGCTCCGAGCGTCCGGTGTGCTTCCGGGTCCTCTGCGCGGGTCCGGGACCGGAGGTGCTTGACGTTAGGGCCCATAGAAGTCCTTAACCTCAAGCACCCCCTCAGGGCGCCCCGGCGGCGGAAGGTTGGTGGGCGCCGGCGGCGGATGTTCTGTGGGCGCCTTCGGCGACGGAGCTCCCAGCACCGCTCCACGGCTCTAAAATCCGCGACGCGAGGTTGCGGCTTGGCTCGCTTCTTCGGGCGATTAGCTCAGTCGGTTAGAGCGCTTCTCTGATAAGGAAGAGGTCCCAGGTTCGAGTCCTGGATCGCCCACTGGGGTCTGCCCGGCGTATGCCCGTGCCTTCAGGCTGCAGTCGCGTCGAGTACGCGAGCCTACTGGGGCGTCGTTGTCTGAGTCGTCGACGAGGCGATTGCCGTGTTTCGCGCGTCGGGCGGCGCTTTCCTGCCTTCTGCGCGCGACGCGCAGCTGACCACCACGTACAGCTTGCGCGGCGGATGGCAAGATTGCGCAAGTGGGTGTGAGTGCTGCAGCGCAACGCCGCGGCGACCCCGTGAGTTCGCTTGCCCGGGCGCAGCGCCGCGGTGACCCCGTAAGCTCGGCTTCCCCGGGGCAGCGCCTGAGCGAGCTTGTAATCCTGCGTCGCGTCAGGGATCGGATCGACCGTGAGTATGCCCTGCCGTTGAACGTCGAGGAGCTCGCCCGGGGGGCGGGAATGTCGCCTGGTCACTTCAGCCGCCGCTTCAGAGTTGCCTATGGAGAGTCGCCCTACAGCTATCTGATGACGCGGCGGATCGAGCGTGCGATGGCGCTGCTGCGCCGCGGCGATCTGAACGTCACCGAGGTCTGCTTCGCCGTGGGCTGCTCTTCGCTTGGTTCGTTCAGCAGCCGCTTCTCGGAGCTGGTCGGCCTCAGCCCGAGCCGCTACAGACGCGAGCGGGCGCGTGAGCTGGTGGGGCTTGCGCCCTGCGTAGCCAAGCAGGTCACCAGACCGGTCAGGAATCGAGAAGCGCCGTACCCCAGGGGACGCATAGGGTAGGCGGCATGAGCATCACGGTCCATGCAAGCTTTCTTCCCCACGAGGACCCTGAGGCCTCGCTCGCCTTCTACCGGGACGCGCTCGGCTTCGAGGTCCGCAACGACGTCGGCCGCCACGGGATGCGCTGGATCACCGTGGGATCCCCGGCGCAGCCCGACACGGCGATCGTGCTGTATCCGCCGGCGGCGACGCCCGGGATCACCGCCGACGAGCGGCGCACGATCGCGGAGATGATGGCCAAGGGCACGTTCGCATCGATCAACCTCGCGACGGGAAACCTCGATGAGACCTTCGAGCGGCTGCAAGCCTTCGGGGCCGAGGTGGTCCAGGAACCGACCAACCAGCCCTACGGGATCCGCGACTGCGCCTTTCGGGATCCCGCCGGCAACCTGATCCGCATCCAGGAGCTTCGCAAAGCTTGAGCGCGTCCGTCGCGCATCCTCCCCGCGACGATCCGCGGACAGGCGACTACAGGCCTGAGCGACCGCCGCGCTGCGTGTAAGCGTGCCAGCTGGCCGTGCCGACCGGCGAGATCAGATTTTTTTCGCGCGCGCCGTTTCGGCCTGCACGGATCGGGTAGGGCCATCCAGATAGCGATCAAAGGAGGAGCGCAATGCTTGCGCTGACCGAGAACGCAACCGAGGCGATCGAGGGGCTGCTGGCCGGGCCGGAGGTGCCGGACGGCGCCGGGTTGCGAATTATGTCGGCGAGCCCCGCCGGGGATCTTGCGGCCGCGCCGGTGCTTCGGGTCGGGCTTGTTGCGGGGCCTGAGGAGAGCGATGCCGTGATCGAGGAGGCGGGCGCTCGCGTGTTCCTGCAGGACACGGTGGTCGATTTGCTCGACGACAAGCTGCTCGACGCTGCGCGCGAGGGCGATCAGATCCGCTTCGAGATCACGGAGGCGCCGTAGCGAGAGAGCTGATCAGCCCCCGCTGGGCTGGCCAAGCTGGCGCGCCGGGCGATCGCTCCCGTGCAACAGGTGGGCGGGGGTGCCGGTGCGAAGGTAGCGACGCAGATCCACCAGCCAGAAGTGCAGCTGATAGGCGCCGGCTCGGAGCACGCCGCGGCGGACGACGACCGGGCCGAAGCGGCTAAGCGCGCGCACCGCCCGGGCGAACTTGCGCCCGGTCGTGCTGAGCAGCAGGATCTGCGCCGCGCGCCGCGCCGTTATCGCCGCTGCGCCGGCGCGACCGAGGACGGGAAGCGTCGGCGGCAGCTCGTTGAACAACGAGTGGTAGATGCCGGTCGGCTCAATCAGCACCTGCCGCTGAAGGCGAGGGCGCCACATCAGCAGCTGCTCGCCCTGGTAGGAGGGGGGGCCGACGAGCTGCGGCAGCTCGGTCGTGACGCGGTAGGCGTCCAGGTAAAGGCCTGCCCGCCCGCCGAGCGCGCGCGCATATGCCGGGGCTGGATCGCCGACTGTGCCGGGCAGCGATTCGCTCGCCCACGCATCGCCACCGCGCGCGAGCGCCCGGGGTCCCGTGACGCTCAGCGCGAGCATGGCGGCCGCGATCGCCGCAACCGCGCAGGCGGAGAGCAGGGCGGGCACGACCGCGCCGCCCCCGCGGTTGCGCCCGGCGGAGGGATGGCGCCCGGCGGATGACGCAAGCCTGCCGAGGAGGGCCGCGGCCAGCGTCATGCCGACGAGCGCGACGCCCCAGGGAAGCCAGGTCAACGCGGGCGGGTGCGGCTGGGCGTGCGCGTAGGCGAACGGTGGCACCAGCACCAGCGCCGCCGGCGTCATGAGCCCAACCGCCGAACGCGAAAGGCCAGCCAGCCCTCCTCGTAGAGAGGGTTGTGACTTCGCCTTAGCTTGCGCACCCCCGGCCAGCGGCCGGGCAAGCTCAGCCAGCGCCAGCGCCAGCGCCAGCTCGACGGAGGACCACAGCGTCGAGGAGAAGAAGTGCATCTCCAGCACCTGCACGCTGCCGCCGAACTGCATCCAGGCGAACGCCGCCAGCTCAAGCGCGGCCGCAAGCCCGATGAACAGCTCGACGCGGCGCGCCGGCCGCCGGCGGCGGCCGCAGGCGAGCGCGAACGCTCCCAACGTCGCTGGCGGCACCAGCAGGTAGGGGACGTGGAGCGCCCAGCTCCAGCTGCGTGTGTGGTCCTGACGCAGGGCTTTCGGCTGCGAGAGGACCTGCACCGAGCGGAGCGTCTGCGAGAAGATGTCAAACTGGCCGATCAGGGGCTTGGAGCAGAGCATCAGCACGCCCGTGGAGAGAGCGGCGATCAACGCCAGGAGCCCGAGGTCCCGCCACAGCCCTCGGCGCTCGCGCGCAAGCCGAACCGCCAGGTAGGCGAGGAGCATCGCCGCGATCAGCGGTACGGCGACGCCGATCGACCAGGCCGCCAACGTCAGCAGTACGGCGGCGGCGATCAGCCACGGCCAGCGGCGCTCGCCAAGCAAGGAGAGGCCGAGGGCTGCAAGGCCGCCGGTCAGGTAGGAAACCGCGGCCGAGTCGGGAAAGTCGGTGCCCCAGGCGGTGATCAGCACCGGCGAGCTCATCACCACCGCGATCGCCAAAAGGCCCGCCCAACGGCCATAGAGCCGTCGCGCGAGCAGGTAGCTCGGGCCGATTGCGACCAGCGCCAGCAGGTAGCGGAAGGCGAAGAAGCCGGGCAGCGCGCCGAGCAGCAGGTACGCCAGGCGCGCCGGGATGAGGAAGCCCACGCGCGCTGACTCGCGCAGGCGGGCGCTGGGGGCGAGCGCGTCGCGGTAGCGCTCCAGGAACGCATGCGGGTCGACGATGTAGATCGTGTGGATGCTCGGGTCGGGCAGCTGTGGCGGGGCCATGGCGCGCAGGGCAAGCAGCTCGAACAGCGCCGCCGGCGCGATGAGCACCGCGAGCGTCTCAAGCGCCACGGCTACCGCGGGCCATCCGGGCCGGAGGTTCCACGGCGATGGCAGCCCCGGCGCTCGCCGGCGCGCGCTCGCGCTGATCACGTCGCTACTTTGGGCCGATGATCCATGGCAAGCGAGTGACCGTCGTGCTCCCCGCCTACAACGCCTCAGGCACGCTGCGGCGCACCGTCGATGCGCTCGACGATGAGCTGGTCGACGACGTCATCCTCGTCGATGATGCCAGCACCGATCGCACCGTCGAGGCAGCGCGGGCGCTCGGGCTGAACGTGATCCGCCATGCCGCCAACCTCGGCTACGGCGCCAACCAGAAGACCTGCTACCGGGCCGCGCTCGAGCGCGGCGCCGAGATCGTCGTCATGGTCCACCCCGACTACCAGTACTCCCCCCGCCTGGTGCCCGCGATGGCGGCGATGATCGCCTACGGGGAGTACGACCTCGTGCTCGGCTCGCGCATCCTCGCGCAGGACTCCGTGGCGCGCGGGATGCCCAGGTACAAGTACGTCGCCAACCGGGCGCTGACGGCGGCCGAGAACCTCATCACCGGGCAAAAGCTCTCCGAGTACCACACCGGCTTGCGCGCCTACAGCAGGGCGCTGCTGCTGGCGCTGCCGTTCGAGCGCAACTCGGATGACTTCGTCTTCGACAACCAGCTGATCGTGCAGGCACTCGCCGCCGGTGCGCGGATCGGCGAGCTCTCCTGTCCGACACGGTACGAGGCGGACTCCTCCTCGATCGGATTTGGCCGCTCGATCCGCTACGGCCTCGGCGTGCTGCGCTGCGCGCTTGAGTACCGGCTGCACAGCGGCGGGGTTGGGACTTTCCCCTACCTGCGCGAGGTCATGCCGCTCCGGCGCGAGGCGCAGCGATCGCCAAGCGAGCTCGATGGCCGCCGGCTGAAGGACGGACCGCGGCCCCGGGGCGCTCCCGGCGGCTCGGAGCGTCGCTTGCGCTCCGGATTTGCTGCCGCCGAGGATGAGCCCTGACACGCGCGATCGACCGGAGCGCGCGATGGGGCAGCTGGGCGAGACGGTTCAGGGCGGCGCGCGCGTGCCCCGCTGCGTCTGGTGTGGCGGACCGGCCCGCCCAGCCGGTGGCCGCCTTGCGGTATGCGCGGGGTGCGGCGCGGCGAGCACCTTTCCGCCCCCCGACGACGCGGAGCTTGAGCGCGCCTACGCGGGTGCCTATCGCCCCGCCAGCGGGCGCTTTGCCGCCGGTGGCGACCGTCTCCTGCGCCGCACGCGGGCGACCCTCGCCAGGCGGCTTGATCTCCGTGCCCCCCCCGGACCGATCCTCGACGTCGGCTGCGGCGACGGCGCGCTGCTTTGCGCGCTGCAGGCACGGGGACGCCGGGCGCTCGGCCTTGAGCGCGACGCGGATCTGGCCCGCGCTTCGTCCGCCGTCCGCCCGATCGAGCTGCTCGACTTCCATGAGCTTGAGGGTCAGTGGGCGGCAGTCGTCTTCTGGCACTCGCTCGAGCACCTGCGCGCGCCCCGCGCAGCGCTGCGCCACGCCTGCCGCCTGCTTGCGCCCGGAGGACTGCTCGTGGTGGCGATGCCCAACCGCTCGAGCTGGCAGGCGCGCTGCCTCGGCGAGCGCTGGCTGGCGCTCGATCTGCCCCGGCACCTCGTGCACCTCCCCGCGGCGACGTTGCGAGCCGGGGTGGAGGAGTGCGGGCTGCGCATCGAGCGGGTGAGCCACTGGCGTGGGGGGCAGGTCGTCTTCGGCTGGCTCCATGGGCTGGTCGCCGCGCTCCCCGGCGGGCCTGACCTGTACGACGCGATCCGCCGACCCGAGGCACGGGCCGCGCCGATGGGCGCTCGCCGGCGAGCGCTCGCGCTCAGCGCGGGCCTTGCGCTTGCGCCGCTTGCCGGGGCGCTGGCGGCAGCCGAGGTCGCCGCCGGCGCCGGCGGCAGCGTCTACCTGGAGGCGAGGCGGCCGGCTCGCGCCCGCGACTGACGGGGACCGGCAGACGCGGGCCAACTCCGGGCGCTGCCAGGGGGCCGCTCTATTCTCCGGTCGCGATGTCCGTGCTCCCGGGAGCGCTGGCCGTCGAGGCTCCGCAGGAACCGCGCCCGCGGCGCGCGCGGCTGCGGCAAGGCCGCCCAGCGCTGGTTGCCGTCGCGGTGTGGCTTCTGTGCATCCCGGGGGCGCTGTGGATCCCCCACGCGATCGACCGCTCGCCGTTCACCCTCGCCGGTAGCGCCTCCCCGCTTTTGATTGGGATGGCGCTGGTGAGCCTCGGTTTTTTGCTTGGGATTCGCTGGCCAGGGGAGGTGGCGGCAGCCGTCGGCGCGGGCCTATTCGCGGGCTGGGTGGTGCTGGCGCTGCACACCGCGCTGCACGGCACCCCGTACGGCTTCGACGGCCTCTCCAACGACGGTGCGCGCCTCTCGGCCCAAGCCGAGCGGTACACCACGACCCTGCGGGCCGTCGACGGGATCGTGCCAAGCGTCCCCTCCGAGTACCCGCCGTTGTTCCCGTGGCTGATCGCGCGCGCGGCAGTTTGGTCTGGCACGCCGGCGTGGCGGCTCATCGGCATCTCGGAGACGTTTCTGACTTCGGCGACGATCATCGCGAGCTTTCTCCTGTGGCGGCGGATGCTGCCGGGTGGCGTTGCGCTCGCGGTCACGATCGCGGTGTTCGCCGCCTTCTACCAGCCGCAGAAGGCATACGAGGTGATTGCGCTCGATGTCTCGCTGCCGTGGGCGCTGGGAGCCTTCGGCACGCCGCCGCGCGGCCGGCTGAGCTGGGTTGGGGCCGGCATCATCGGCGGTCTTGAGATCCTCACCTACGAGGCCTACCTGGCTTTTGCCGCGCTTGGGATCCTTGCGTTGATCGTCGGTCGACTCCGGGTAGGACCGGGGCGGCGGCGGCACGCGGCTCGCGTCGCCGGGATTGCGCTGCTCGCGCTGCTCATCAGCTCCTGGTACGTGCTGCCCTACCTGCGCTGGCTTGCAAGCCATCACCAGCAGACGATGATCGGCCGCTTCCAGGACCCGCTGCTGGCGGTCAACCCGTTCCCGTTCCTGTCGCTGACGCCGCTCGGGGCGCTGTGCGCGCTTGGCGCGATCGGCCTTCTCTGGTACCGGCGGAGCGCATGGTGGGCGACGCCGCTTCTGGCGCTCGTGCTCAGCGACTACGTCTACCGCTTCCTCGCCCAGGTGTGGTCGCTGTACAGCGGCAACCATCTGGTCGCCGAGTACACGCTCTGGGCAGTGCGGGCGACCCTCGTGGCGGCGGGGGTGCTGACCGTCGCCCGGGCGGCTCCGGCGCTGCTGCGACGATTGTCGGTCGCACGCCCGCCCGGGCTAGCCGCGCTTGGCGTTGGTGCGCTGGCGCTGCTGGCGGGGACGAGCGCCTGGTACGCGTGGATGCCGGGCGCCCCGGCCGCTGGAGCGCTCACCAACCCCGCGTTGACGCGTAAATACAACCAGACCAGCAACGCCTTCATGCAGCCGCTGCCGGATGGCCGCTATCCGCACTACGCGCCCGCCCAGCGGATCAAGTGGTTCCCGATCGATCCCATCATCCGCGCGGTGCATGATGTGCTTGGACCCCGGGCCTCGCCGGTCACGCTCTCCTGGAATGAGAAGCTGTTTGCGATCGAGCCGTGGCCCGGGTACATCGCCGTCGGAGCCGATGCGGCGCCCGGTAGCGAGCAGTGGCTCACGCGCTTTCAGACGCTCCAGAGGCTGGCGCGGATCCGCAGCCCACGCGCCTTTGCGGCCGCCTCCGCGCGCACCCGCTTCGGCCCGATCGATGTGTTCGTGTTGCGCAACCAGCCGGTCGGACGGTCCAGTTACTGGATCTGGCAGCCGCTCAGCTACCCGGGGCTGGTTCGCTTCGCGCCCGAGCAGTTCTCCTCCGGCGCGTTCAGGCTGTTCCGCGACCTGCCGCTCGGGACGATCGTCGCCGTGCGGCTGCCCGGCGGCGCTCGCAGATGAGCCCGCCGCCTGCAAGCTCGCAGATGAGCTCGCCGCCTGCAGGATCTCCGGCGCTGGGTAGCGGCGCGGCTGCGGTGCACCGCTGGGTTGAGCACACGGGCGAGCTTGAGCTTGAGCTCGAGGCGGGGAGCGAGCGCGAGGTGCTGGCGGAGGCGCTTGAAGCGCTCGGTCAGCTGTTGGCCGGGGACGATCGGCCCTCCGACCGCATCGGCGCGCAGCGTACGATCCGCGTCAGCGCCCCCGATCCCCCGGCGCTGCTTGCCGCGTTCCTCGAGGAGCTGATCTTCCTCGCCGAGTCCGAGGGCTTCGTGCCATGCGCGCTCGAGCGCCTCGAGCTGCGCGCCGGCGAGCTTGAGGCGGTGGTGGCGGGCGCGCTTGGGAGGCCCCGCCCGCTGGTCAAGGCGGTCACCTACCATCGCCTCGCATTCGAGCCGGCCGATGGCGGCTACCGTGCAAGGGTGGTGCTTGATGTCTGAGCTCCAGTTGAAGCGGATCGATTCGTTTGAATGGGAGATCCCGCGCGGCGCCGTGGCGGGGATGCGCGTGCCGGCGCGCCTGTTCGCCGATGAGGAGCTGCTTGCAGCGATCAGGGGCGACCGCTCGCTTGAGCAACTGGCGAACATGGCGACGCTGCCGGGGGTGGTCGACTGGGCGCTGGCGATGCCCGACATCCACCAGGGCTACGGCTTTCCTGTCGGCGGCGTCGCGGCGATGGACGCGGAGGAAGGGGTGGTCTCGCCCGGCGGCGTCGGCTACGACATCAACTGCGGCGTGCGCCTCCTGGCGCTGCCGCTCAGCGCCGCCGAGCTGGGCGCCCGCCGCGAGCCGCTCGTGCACGAGCTGGCGCGCCGCGTGCCGGTCGGGATGGGGGGACGCGGCGCTCACGAGGGGGTCCGTGGCGCGAACCTCGAGCGCGTGCTCGCCGAGGGCCCGCGGGCGCTGTTGGAGGAGCTTGGGATCGGCAGCGAGGAGGATGTGCGCCTAACCGAATCAGCAGGCCGGCTTGAGGGCGCCGAGCCCGCGGCGGTTTCAGCCCGGGCCCGGGAGCGCGGCTCTGGGCAGATCGGCACGCTGGGCTCCGGCAACCACTTCCTTGAGCTGCAACGCGTCGAGCGGATCTTCGAGGCGCGAGCCGCCCGCGCCTTCGGGCTCTCAGAAGAGCAGGTGACGGTTCTGATCCACTCGGGATCGCGCGGCCTCGGGCACCAGGTCTGCAGCGACTACGTCAAGCGGATGGACCGGGCGCTTGCGCGCCACCGGATCGAGCTGCCGGATCGCCAGCTCTCGTGCGCGCCGCTTGGCTCACCCGAGGGCCGCGCGTACCTGGGCGCGATGGCGGCGGCCGCCAACTTCGCATGGGCCAACCGCGCCGCGATCGCGCACCGCGTGCGTGAGGCGATCGCGCAGGTGCTGGGCTCCGAGACCGCGCGCGCCACGCGGCAGATCTACGACGTCGCCCACAACGTCGCAAAGCTCGAGCTGCACGGGGGCAGGCTCGTGTGCGTGCATCGCAAGGGCGCCACCCGCGCCTTCCCGCCGGGGCATGAGGAGATCCCGGCTGAGTACCGCGAGGTTGGCCAGCCCGTTTTCATCCCCGGCAGCATGGGCACCGCCTCGTTCGTGCTCGCCGGGCGGGAGGGGTCGATGCGGCGCTCCTTCGGCACCGCCTGTCACGGAGCGGGCCGCCGACTGTCGCGCACGGCGGTGCGCAGAGCGGTGGAGGGCGCGGCGCTGCGGAGGGAGCTTGAGGAGCGCGGGATCGCGGTGCGCGCCGCCTCCGCGCGGGGTCTTGCGGAGGAGGCGCCCGAGGCCTACAAGGACGTCGAGCGGGTGGTCGAGGTGGTTGAGCGCGTGGGGCTGGCCGTGCGGGTTGCGCGGCTTCGCCCGATCGGCGTGATCAAGGGCTGAGGGGCGGGTAGAGAGGTGGCCGTGCGCAAGGGGATGACGCTGCTTGGGGTTCTTGCGCTGGTGGCGGTGCTCGCGGCGGGCTGCGGCGGCGCCGCCCAACGCTCCCGATCCAGGGCAGCGCCAACGGCGGCCGGCGCGCACGCGACCGCCCGACGCGGCGGGGGTGTTGCGAACAGGAGCGATCGCGTGCCAGACCCACTGCTCGCGCGTCTTGGGCTGCCGCCGATCCCCGCCGGGTCGCCGTTGCCCGGCTACCTGCTGATCGCCGATCGGGACAACAACCGGCTCCTGATCGTCAGCCCGGAGCACAAGGTCGTCTGGCGCTACCCGGCCAGCGGCGTGCGCGCGCCGCTTGCGCTCTCGCAGCCCGATGACGCCTTCATCTCGCCGGACGGGCGCTACATCTCGCTCAACGAGGAGTTCGCCGAGATGGCCGCGGTCCTCACGCTCAGCCGCCGGCCGCGCTTGGTGTTCGCCTACGGCCATGCGGATGCGGCCGGCAGCGCCCCCGGCTACCTGGACCACCCGGACGACGCCTACCTGCTGGCGAGCGGCGAGCTGCAGCTCGCCGACATCGTCAACTGCCGCGTGCTCCGGATCGACCGGGCGGGCCGGATCGTCCGCCAGTTCGGGATCACAGGCGACTGCGTCCACGATCCGCCGCGCACGTTCGCAGACCCCAACGGCGACACGCCCCTGCCGGACGGCGGCATGCTCGTGACCGAGATCGGCGGCTGGGTCGATCGACTCGATGCGCGCGGTCGGCTCCTGTGGTCGATCCGCACACCCACCTACTATCCCTCCGACGCGCAGCTCCTTCCCGGCGGCGATGTGCTTGTCGCCTCCTACACCTCGCCCGGCCGGATCGACATCCTCACCCCGCAGGGGCGGGTGGTGTGGAGCTACGGTCCAAGCAGCGGCCCCGGCGCGCTCGACCATCCCTCGCTTGCGCTGCCGCTGCCGAACGGGGCGATCGCCGTTACCGACGATTACGACGACCGCGTGGTCGTAATCGACCGCGCCACGCGGCGGATCGTCTGGCAGTACGGCCACGATGGCGTGCCGGGGTCGGCGCCCGGCTACCTGAGGACACCGGACGGGCTCGATCTCCTCCCCTGAGAAGCCCCGCCGAGGCGCTTCCGCCGATCGTGATGGGCCGCTCAGCAGGTGGCCGAGTAGGCCGAGACCCCCGGCCCAGCGCTCGGGTCGTCGACGACGCCGCCGCTGCCCGAGCGCAGCACCGCCCCGAGGTGGACTACGTACCAGACGCCCCGCCAGGAGATCATCGAGGCGATCCCGAACGAGCGCAGCTGGCCGTTCTGGCGGTAGACGACGCGCGCGTTCGGCACCTCCCAGTAGCCGATGCGGTTGTAGCAGGCGCCCGGCGGCACCCAGTGGGCGTACCCCTCGGGGACGCTCACGCGCACGAGCTGGGCGCTGGCTGCGTGCGGGCCGAGCAGCGCGTGCGCGGCGGCGAGGTCGAGCGCGTACTCGCCGAGCAGCCGCAAGCGGTAGTCGGCGGCCGGGTCGGCGATCGCCTTCACCTGCAGGTAGGCCGTCTCAGGAAAGAAGGCTGCAAGCGCGGGGCGGAGGCGTCCGCTCACGACGCCGCGCCACAGCGCCTCCATCTCGGCGCGCAGCTGCGGCGAGCTTGCGGGTGGACGAGCCGGCGTCTGCGGCAACCGGCCCGAGGCGATCTGCGCTTGCAGCTGAGACGCCGATTCAGCCTGCTTGCCGGAGGCGGCCCGCGGGGGGTGTTGTCCACCCGCGCCAGCGACCCTCGGTCCCCTGCTTCCAAGACGCCCGTCGCGCCGGGCGAGCGAGTGGGCGGCGGGCCGCAGCTGCGCATGCGAGCGCGCCGAACCGCAAGCGGCAAGCGCATTGGCGCAGCCGGTCAGAGCGCCGCCTAGCGCGAGCGCGACCACGACTCGCTTTACTTGCATCAGACCGAGGCTACATAGCGCTCGAGCAGTGGCGCGGGGAGGCGCTTGTGAGATGGAGCCGGGAGGCGCTCGAGCGATGACGCGGGAGGCTCGTCCGATCCGCCGTGCGCATGCACGTGGCGCCGGTGGCCTTGCGCGGCCATAGACTGCCCCGGCGTGCTCTACCGCCTGGCCTTCCAGCTTGCGCTTTCGCGGATCGATCCTGAGTGCGCGCACGTGCTGGCCCGCGAGGGGCTGCGCGCCCTGCACGCCGCGCCGGGCGGGCGCGCCCTCTTGGGCGCGCTGCTCGAGCCGCCCCACCCCTGTCTGCGGGTTGATGCGCTTGGGTTGAGCTTCCCAAGCCCGCTCGGGGCGGCGGCCGGGCTCGATAAGGACGCCACCTGGTTTGAGCCGCTGGCGGCGCTCGGCTTTGGCTTTGTCGAGGTCGGCACGCTCACCGCCCAGCCGCAGCGGGGAAACCCACGCCCGCGGCTGGCGCGCGTGGCAAGCGAGCGCGCGCTCGTCAACTGGCTGGGGTTTCCCAACCGGGGCGCCGTGGCGGCCGCCGCGCGCCTACGCCGACGGCCGCCCGTGACCGCCGGCGCGGTGCCGCTGGGCGTCAACATCGGCCCCTCCCGCGCAGCTGGGGCGCGTGGGGAGCTGAGCGATCTGCGCCTGGCAGCGCGCGCGCTCGCGCCGTTTGCCGACTACATGGTCGTGAACGTCTCCTCGCCCAATACCCCCGGTCTGCGCGAGGCGCAGGCGCCAGCGCGGCTGCGACCTTTGCTCGAGGCGGTGCGCGAGGAGCTGAACGCTCACCCCCGGCGCGTGCCGCTGCTTGTCAAGCTCGCGCCCGATCTCGCCGACGCGCAGCTCCAGGAGCTTGCGGAGCTGGCGCTCGCGCTGGAGCTGGACGGGATCGTGGCGGTCAATACCACCGTCGATCGGGGCGTGCTGAGCACGGCCGGCTCGGCCCGGGTTCCGTTCGAGGGGGGCGGGGTCTCGGGCGCTCCGCTCGCCCCGCGAGCGCTGCAGGTGCTGCGGCTGCTGCGGGCGACCGCGGGAGCGCGCCTTGTGCTCGTGTCGGTTGGCGGCGTGACCGACGCGAGGGGGGTGCTCGAACGGCTCCTCGCGGGCGCAACTCTCGTTCAGGCGTACACCGGGCTCATCTACGGCGGCCCAGCCTGGGTGGCGGGGATCAACCGCGAGCTTGTGCGCGCTGTGCGGGCGGCTGGGCAGGAGTCCCTTGCCGGCTTGATCCGAGCGCGCGCGCAAGCAACTCCTCGTGGCGCACCAGCTTGACGCGGGGGCGCCCTTGCAGCTCGCCGAGGCTCCGTTCGTGGGCATCGATCGCCTGCCAACCCGCGTAGGTGACAACCGGCACCCCCCGCGCGCGCAGCCGCGCGATCAGCTGGTCGGGGTCCGCCCGTGGCTGCGGCAGAAGGCCGGCCGCGAGGTCCTCGAGCAGACGGTCGGTGCTCTCCTGCGCGCACCGCTTGTTCGTGCCGATCACCCCCGAGGGGCCGCGCTTGATCCAGCCGGCAACGTAGACCCCGGGCAGCGGAAGGCCGCTCGTCGGGTCGGTGACGCGTCCCCTGTCGTTGTGGATCGTGCCGCGGCGCGCGTCGAATGGGATCCCCGGCAGCGGCGCGCCGAGATAGCCGATCGAGCGGAACACAAGGCCGGCGTCGATGCGCTCGCGCACCCCCGTGGGGCGGGCGCGGGGCACGCCGTCCGTGCCGACGACCAGCTCGTTGCGCTCGACGACTACGCCTTCGACCCGCCGGTCGCCGATGATCTCGACCGGTGATCGCAAGAACCGGAAGACGATCCGCCGTGGCTTTCCGGCCGGCGTCCTCGCCGCATAGTCGGCAAGCGTCTCCACGTTGCGCTTGGCGGTCGCATCGCCAGCCCGCTCGAGCCACTCGCGGCTCACCGGGTCAAGTTCCACCTCGGTCGGATCGACGACCGCCTCAGCCTGCTGAAGGTCGGCCAGCTCGCGCAGCTCGGGGTTGGTGAACGATGCCTGCGCCGGGCCGCGCCGGCCGAGCACGATCACCTCGCGCACGCCGGCCTCGCGCAGCTGCTCAAGCGCATGGTCGGCGATGTCGGTGACAGCCAGCTCCTCGTAGCTCAGCACGAGCATCCGCGCCACGTCGAGCGCGACGTTGCCGTTGCCGACGACGACCGCCCGCTCAGCGCTCAGGTCAAAGCGCCGCTCGGCGAAGTCGGGGTGGCCGTTGTACCAGGCGACGAACTCCGCCGCACCGTAGCTGCCGGGGAGATCCTCGCCGGGGATCCCAAGCCGCCGATCGGCGCCGGTCCCGACCGCGTAGATGACCGCGTGGTAGCAGGAGGCGAGCTCCTCGTGGCTGAGATCGCGGCCGACCTCGATCCCGCCGAAGAACCGAAATCCGGGTAGCGCGGCGGTCTTCTCATAGACGCGAGTCACGGACTTGATCTTCGGATGGTCCGGCGCGACCCCGGCGCGCACAAGCCCATGGGGGGTGGCGAGGCGGTCGTAGAGGTCGACCCGCACGGGAGCGCGCCGCTGGCCGAGCAGCTGGCCGGCAGCGTAGAAGCCCGCCGGCCCGGCGCCGACGATCGCGACCCGCACAGGTTGCTCGTGGCTTGCGCTCATCGAGCTCTCAGGCTAGCGGCGGAGCGGGTCACGGGCGGTGCTCATCCAAGCGTTGAAGGGGCGCCACCCGATCGGGTAGACGGGCGAGCCGCACAACCGGGTGTGCCAGATTAGAAGATCGTGCCCGGCGAGCTGGAAGCGCCCCTCGGTGTCTGTCGACTGCTGGAGGAGGATCCCGATCTCGCTCTGGCGGTTCCCCCCTCCCGCCGCCCTGTCGCCGTCGCCGAGTGCCTGGCGGCGCTCGTGCGCGTCTCCAGTGGTCGCTGGAGCCCCGTCGCGGCGCGGCTGGGCCGCGGCGGGATCGGGCTGCTTGTGCTCGATGGCCTGATCATCCGCCGCGTCGGCATCGACGGCCGCTACGCCGCGGAGCTGCTCGGCGCTGGCGATTTGCTTCGCCCATGGCAGGGCGAGGAGGACGATCTGAGCCCGCTGAACGCCGTCATCGGCTGGCGCGTGCTCGAGCCGGCGCGGCTGGCGGTGCTGGACGCCCGCGCAGCCGAGCGGCTCGCGCGCCACCCGGAGCTCACCGGCGCGCTCGTCGGCCGCGCGCTCGAGCGCTCGCGCCAGCTTGCGATCAACATGGCGATCGTCCATCAGCCGCGGGTGCAGACGCGCGTGAAGATGCTGCTCTGGCTGCTCGCCCAGCGCTGGGGTCGCGTCTGTCCCGGCGGCGTGCTGCTCCCACTGCGCCTCTCCCATGCGGTCCTGGCCGAGCTGCTCGCGGCGCGAAGGCCGACCGTCTCCTCGGCGCTCGCTGCGCTCGCGCGCCGTCAGGAGGTCAGCTTCGACGGTCGTTGCTGGCGTCTGGCGGGCCCGGTGCCGCCCGAGCTGGTGGCGCTCAACGGTGCCAGCCCGCCGTCGCTGACGGCTCGCCCGCGCTCAACGGCGCAGCCCTGGCCTCAGTAGCGGGCGCGCAGGGGCCGGCGCGGCAGCGGCGCGTCCGGCGCGTCCTCGTCGGGGCGCTCATCGAGCGGCCGCTCCTCTGGCCGCTCGAACCAGACCGCCCCGTTGCGGCCGAGCTCCTCGAGCGCCCGGCCCGGTCGGTAGGAGTGACAGGCGGAGAGCCCCAGTGCGCTCGCGCCGGCGATGATCGCGATGATCTCCGGTGCGCTCATCCCAAGCTCCTGCGGTTGCGGGTGGTTGCTTCGCTCGATTGGCTTACCCCGCTGACGCCCCCCGCGTTGTGCGCGCTCTCACACTTGCGATCGCGCCCGCCCGTCGCCGACGAAGATCGCCAGCGCCAGCGCCAGGAACTCCGCGGCCGCGGGCGCAAGCCGGCGGCTCTCGAGCCAGGCGAGGGTGATATCGCGGGTGAGGCGCTGCCCAGCCAGCCGGGCGACCGCCACCTTGGGCCCCGCGTGCTCGCAGTCCGAGCGTGGCAGCAGCGCCACCCCCAGCCCCCGATCGACCAGCCGCAGGATCCGGCGGCTGTCGTTGCTCTCGAGCGTGATCTGGGGCGCAAAGCCGGCATCGGCGGCGGCGCCCGCGAGCAGCTCGCGGAGCCGTGCTCCCTGGCGGTAGCTGATGAACTGCTCATCGGCGAGCTCCCCCAGCTCGAGCTGCTCGCGCCCAGCGAGCCGGTGCGTTCGTGGCAGCGCGACCACGAGCTCCTCGGAGATCAGCTGCCGCAGCGCCAGCGCGCGGCTCTCGATCCGCTCGGTCACCGACAGGAACGCCATGTCGAGCTCGCCCGCGCGCAGCAGCTCGGCGAGCTCCTCGCTCGACTGCTCGAGCATGACGACCTCCACCTCCGGGTGGCGCTGGCGGAACTCAGCGATCGCCAGCGACAGGTCAATTGGCCCCATCGTGTGCATCGCGCCGACGCGGACCCGGCCGCGCCAGGCGCCGCGCAGCGCCTGCATCTCCTCCTGGGCGGCGTCGAGCTCGGCGAGGATCAGCCGAGCGCGGCGTACGAGTGTCTCGCCGGCGTCGGTGATCGCCACCCTCCTGGTCGTGCGCTCGACGAGCGCGAGCCCCAGCTCTCGCTCGAGCCGGCGGATCTGCTGTGAGAGAGCGGGTTGAGCGACATGCTCGCGCGCGGCCGCACGCGTAAAGCTGCGCTCGTCGGCGAGGGCGACGAGGTAGCGGAGCTGGCGGAGATCCATAAGCAGAGCTTATCGATAAGCATGACAATACGTCTTGGACAAATAAGCGCCTCGGCGTCATCATGATCGCCGTAGCACCTCTCTCCTCCCAGAGCACGCCCCGCAGATCCGGCCTCATACTCCGCCGGTTCCGGGGCGTGGCTCGTTTAAGCGCCGACCGGCGCTCTCCGACCGTCCCGCCTGATTGACTACTTGCGTGGCCAAGATCGATCAGCTCCTAGCAAACAACGCTCGCTACGCGGCGAGCTTCGACCGGGGTGGGCTCGAGGCGGCCCCGCGGCTGCGGCTGGCGGTGCTGTCGTGCATGGACGCGCGGCTTGATCTGCATCGGGCGCTCGGCCTCGCCGAGGGGGATGCGCACGTGATCCGCAACGCCGGTGGCATCGTCACTGACGACGCGATTCGCTCCCTGGCGATCTCGCAGCGGCTGCTCGGCACCGAGGAGATAGCGGTCATCCACCACACTCGCTGCGGGATGCTCGGGTTGGACGACGAGCGGTTCGCGGCGACGCTCGAGCAGGAGAGCGGCGCGCGCCCGCCCTGGGCAGCCGGCGGCTTCGCCGATCTCGAGGAGGATTTGCGCGCATGCGTCGAGCGCATCCGCCGCTCGCCGTTCATCGCTCGCCGCGACTGCGTGCGGGGCTTCATCTACGACGTGGATACCGGCGAGATCCGCGAGGTAGCCGCGTAGTCGGCCTATACTTCGCCTGAGGTCGCCCCCCAGGTCAGGAGCAGGCTCGTGCAGGAGATGGTCATCTACGGCGTCAGCTTCGACATGGTCGGCAAGCAGCCGATCGTGCTGCTCAAGGCGGTTGAGAGCAACAAGTTCCTTCCGATCTGGATCGGCCACCCGGAGGCGGCGGCGATCCTGATGAAGCTGCAGGGCGCCTCGACGCCACGGCCGATGACGCACGACCTGCTCTCCGACATGCTGTCTGAGCTCGACGTCGAGTGCACGCGGGTCGCGGTCACCGAGCTGCGCGAGAACACCTTCTACGCGTCGATCAGCCTGCGCGTGAACGGCCGCGAGCTGGAGATCGACTCGCGGCCGTCCGACGCCCTGGCGCTGGCCGTTCGTGCGGGAGCGCCGATCTTCGCCGCCGACGAGGTGATCGCCGAGTCCGGGATCGAGTTCGAGCACGAGGTCGAGGACACCGAGGACGTCGTCGAGAAGTTCAAGGACTTCCTCGACCGCGTCACCCCTGAGGACTTCGCCGCGGGCGGGGAGTAGAGCGCTCCAGCGCGGTGGCGACGATCAGCTCGACCAGCTGGTCGAAGCCGATCCCCGCGGCCTCCGCGGCCTGCGGCAGCAGGCTGGTCTCGGTCAGGCCCGGAATCGGGTCGAGTTCGAGCACGTACAGCTCGCCGGTGGCCGGCTCGAGCATCAGATCGACGCGGGCAAAGCCGGCGCAGCCCAGAAGCCGCCAAACCGCAAGCGCCAGCTCGCCGGCGCGCGCGGCCACCGCGGGTTCGAGCTCGGCCGGGCAGACGAAGCGCGTGCGGCCGATCTCATAGCGCGCCTCGAAGTCGTAGAAGTCCTCCTCCTTGGGCACCGCCTCGACGACCGGCAGCGCCCGCGGCCCATCCGGGCCGTCGAGAATCGAGACGGCCAAATCACGGCCGCTGATGTGACGCTCAAGCAGCACGCGACGGTCGTAGGAGAAGGCGGCGAGCAGCGCGGAGGGAACCTCGCTGGGCGTGCGCGCGAACTTGATCCCAAGCGCCGAGCCCTGCCCGGCGGGCTTGACCACGATCGGGAAGCGCAGGCGCTCCTCGATCAGCGGCAGCGCCTGCGCCGCGCCGAGCTCGCGGAAGGCGGCCTCATTGAAGGCGAAGAAGTCGGGGGTGGGGATTCCGCGGTCGCGCATCACATGCTTGGCAAGCACCTTGTCGGCGGCGCGCATGCACGAGGAGACCCCCGAGCCCGTGTAGGGGATCCCCAGCACCTCGAGCAGCGCCTGCACCGTCCCGTCCTCGCCGTCGCGTCCATGCAGGGCGATGAAGGCCACCTCTGGTGCTGTCTCGAGCAGCCGCTCGACCAGATCGGGACCGACGTCGATTGCGATCACCTCGTGGCCGCGGCGCTCGAGTGCGTCGCGCACGCGCGCGCCGGACTTGAGCGAGACCTGGCGCTCCAGCGAGCGCCCGCCCTCAAGCACCGCGATGCGGCTCACGCCCGCTTGCGTGTCAACGGCAGCACCTTGGCGCTGCCCCCGGGCCCATCGTCCGCGGCCGTCGCCCCCGCGCCCCGTGCGGGCGCAGCCGGAGGCCGCGCCCCGCCCGTCCCCGATCGATCATCCGCGCGGCGCTGAGCGGAGTCGACGTCGGCACGAGCACCGGCGGGGCGCGCCGCCGGTGGGCGGGGAGCGTGCGTCAGCGTGCCGTACAGCTCGACCTGCTCACGCACGACCTCGCCGATCCGCCGAACACCCTCGCGGATGTCCTCCTCGGTCACACCCGAGAAGTTCAGCCGCATCGAAGAGCCGCCGCGCCCGTCCACATAGGCCGCCCGCCCCGGCACGAAGGCCACGTGCTCCTCGAGCGCCCGCGCCAGCAGGTCGGTCGTGTCGATGTACTCGGGCAGCGTCGCCCAGATGAACAGCCCCCCCTGCGGATGGGTCCAGCTCGCCTCGCGTGGAAGGTGCTCGGCGAGCGCGTCCAGCATCACGTCGCGGCGGCGTCGGTAGATCTCGATCAGCGAGTGGACGTACTCCTCCCAGGGCCCCGACTCGAAGTAGGCGCAGACGAAGTACTGGGAGATCGAGGAGGAGCACAGATCGGATGCCTGCTTGCCGATGTTCATCTTCGCGAGCACCGGCGGAGGCGCCACCGCCCAGCCAAGGCGCACGCCCGGGGAGAGGATCTTCGAGAAGGTGCTCGCGTAGATCACGAAATCCCGCTCAAGCGAGTGCAGGGTCGGCAGCGGCTCGCCCTCGTAGCGCAGAAGGCCATACGGGTTGTCCTCGAGCACGAGCAGCTCCCGCTCGGCCGCGATCCGCACGAGCTCGTGTCGGCGCTCGAGCGACAGCGTGACCCCGGCGGGGTTGTGGAAGTTCGGGACGGTGTAGATGAACTTCGGCCGCCGCCCGGCGCGCTCGAGTCGGGCGAGGGTCTCGGCGAGCTCGCTCGTGCGCATGCCGTCGCGATCGACCGCCACCTGTACGACCTCGGCCTGGTAGGCGCAGAAGGCGGGAACCGCGCCGGGGTAGGTGGGAGCCTCCGCAACCACGACGTCGCCCGGGTCAAGCAGGGTCTTGCAGACGAGGTCGATCACCTGCTGGCCGCCGGTCGTGACGAGCACCTCCTCGGCGTCGGCGCTCACCCCCTCGGCGCGCATCACCTCGATGATGCACTCCTTGATCGCGCCGAGGCCCTCGGTCGGCCCATACTGCAGCGCCCGCGCGCAGGAGCGCGCGGCGACCGTGCCCATCAGCGAAGCGTAGGAGTCCGGCGGGAAGGTCGAGGTGTCGGGCATGCCGCCCGCCAGCGAGATCACATCCTCGCGCTCGGTTAGCGCCATCAGGTCGCGCATCACCGAGGACTTCATCGCCTGCGTGCGCGCTGCGAACAGCGACCCATAGCGTTCGATGTCGCGCGCGCTGAAACCGCCCCTGCGGCCTGATGGCGTCATGATCGCCCCGCCCACTCGTCTATCGTCACGTCTGGTCACGGTAGCGCACGGTGCATCTGATCTTCGACATCTTCCGTGGTATCGGCGCGGCCTCGGCGATCGGCATCCGGCCGTTTCTGCCCGCGCTGGTCGTCTGCGCGCTTGCGGTCGGCGGCGTCGCGATCCATTTCAACCACATCGGTTTCTTCGGCTTTCTGCAGCAGGATTGGTTTTTGCTCGTGCTGGTCGTGTGCGCGATCCTGCTGTCGGTCGCCGAGCGGCGCCTCGGAGGGGCGCGCCTCGGCTCAAAGCCGGGCCTGGCGGCCCTGGCGGTGGCCTCGGCGGCGCTCGGCGCGCTGCTGTTCGCCGGGCTGCTGCGCCAAGGGGGGTACGCCGCCTGGCCCGGCCTTGTGGGGGGGGTGATCTGCGCTCTGGTCGGCACGCTCGCTACCAGGCCGCTGTTCGAGCGGGTCCGCCGCCGGCTTGATGCGAGCGCCGCGAACGCGCTGCCGCTGTTTGGCGAGTCGGGCGGGGTGGCGCTGGCCGCGCTGTCGATGGTGGCGCCGCCGGTCGGGGTCCTCGGGTTCGTCGCGCTGCTGTGGCTGCTGGCGGGCTCGCGGCGGCGGGCGTCCCGGAAGTACGCCGGCCTGCGCATCCTGCGCTAGGGATTTGACGGCCGCGTGAGCAGCGAGCGATCCGCTGGGACTAGACGATCCGCTAGCTCCCGAGGCCAGACGGGCGCCGAACGCTCCTCAGCCGGCAGGCGGCCGGGGGCCCGCGAGCGCGCGAGGGAAGCCGCGCCCGCTGACCCGGCCGACGCCCGGTCCCGCGGGCTGGTGCTGGTGGTGATCGACGCGCTCAAGCCGGCGATGCTCGAGCGGGCGATCGCGGCCGGGCGCGCGCCGGCGCTCGCGCGGCTCGTGGCCGAAGGGCGTTATGTGAACGCCTGCGCGGCGGCCTTCCCGTCGGTCACGCCGGTGTGCGCGGCGACGATCACGACCGGCGTTGGGCCCGACCGCCACCTGGTGCCGAGCATGAACTGGTATCACCGCGGCGAGCGCCGCTACGTCGAGTACGGCTCGAGCCTGCCCGCCACGCGCCAGTTCGGCGTGCTGCGCTCGCTGAGCGACACCATCTATCGGCTCAACGAGGAGCACCTCTCGCGCGAGGTCGAGACGATCTTCGAGTCCCTCGACGATGCCGATGTGCGCACCGCCGGCACCACGTACCTGATCTACCGCGGCCGCCACCGCCACGAGGTCGCAGGCGAGACCGCGCTCTCGCGGATCGTCACCTCGACCCTGTTCCGTCGCGCGATCGATGGGCCGCTCGAGCTGTTCTACGCGGACCTGTACGCCTCGCGGCGCACCGGCTGCCGCAGCCAGCTGGGGATGCCCGGGCTCCGCGACCAGCATTCGGGCTGCGTCGGCGCGTACCTGGTGGAGCACGACTTGTTCGACTTCCTGCTGCTGTCGCTGCCCGACAACGATGTCTTCTCGCACCGCAACGGGCCCCATGCCCAGGTCAGCTCGATCGCGCAGGCCGACCGTCAGCTCGAGCGGCTCATGCACGCGGCGGGGGGTGCGGATGCGTTTCTCGAGCGCTACGCGGTGATCGTCGCCTCCGACCACTCGCAGGCGTCGGTCGAGGCGCGCATCCGCCTCGATCACGCCTTCGCCGACTTTCGCATCGCCCAGGCGAGCGCGACCCGCTCGACCGGCGCCGAGGTTGCGCTCTCCCCCGCGCAGCGGGCGGCGATGGTGTACCTGCTCGATGAGCGGCGACGAGGTGAGCTGATGCGACGGGCGCTGCGCGCGCTGGCCACGCTCGATGGCGTCGATCTGATCCTCCATCTCGACGGCGAGCCGGGCGCGCGCGAGGCGGTGGTGCGCTCGCCTCGTGGCCAGCTGCGCTTCGCGCCCGGCGGGGAGCTCTACGACCTGCGCGGCCGACGGTGGAGCGTCGAGGGGGATCTCGACGCGCTCGCCGCGCGACTCGAGGATGGTCGCTTCCTCGCTCCCGAGTACCCTGACGCGCTCGCGCGCATCTGGTCGGCGCTGAACTGCCCGAACGCGGGCGAGCTGCTTCTGTCGGCGGCGCCGGGCTATGAGTTTGTCGACTGGGGAGGCGCCGACCACCTCGGCGGCGGCAGTCACGGCTCCCTGCACCGCTCCGATTCGCTCGGCGCGCTGCTGTGGTGCGGCCTTGGGCCGATCCGGGGCGAGGAGCGGGAGCAGTGGTCGCTCGAGGATGTGACGCCGATGATCAGGGCGCACTTCGGGCTCGACCCGGTCCCGATCGCCGCCTCCTCCGCCGCCGGCCGCTGAGCGCTCGGCCTCCTCGCGACCTTCGTTGGCGGTCATTAGCAGCGTGTTAGCGTTGCCGGCGCTTAGGGAGCGCTAAAGCTGCGATGGGTACATTCCCGCGCGGATGGCCGACGAGATGACCACCACGATGGACTTTCCCGCGGTCTCGGTTCCGCTTCGGGAGCGAGTCCGCGATGGCCTGCGCCACCTGCCGAACTGGCTTCAGTTCGGGCGCTTTGCCGTGGTTGGCGCAATCGGCTACTTCGTCAACCTCGCAGTCTACGCGTTCTGCCTGCACCTGGTGGGGGTGGACTACCGGCTGGCGTCGGTGATCGCCTACCTGGTGGCGGTGCTCAATAACTTCTGGCTGAACCGGCAGTGGACTTTCGGCGCGCGCGGTCAGCATCCGGCGGTGCAGGGGGTGCGCTTCTTCCTCGTCTCGCTGCTCGCCTTCGGCTTCACCGAGCTTGTCCTGATCGGACTGGTCGAGCTGGGAGGTGTCGAGAAGCTGATCGCGCAGGCGCTTGCCACGGCGGCCGGGATGCCCCTCAACTTCATCGGCCAGAAGCTCTGGAGCTTCCGCGCCTGAGCTCGCGCCAGTAGCGCCGCGTGCGCACGGACTAGCCTCTGGGTCGTGCTGGCCCATCAACCGCGAGCGCGCAGGTCCGCGGTCCTCCTGACGGCCTCGCTCGGCTTGGTGTTGGCGGCCCTGCTCGCGCTGGCGCCGGCAGCGCCCGCGGCGGCGCGAAAGCTCTCGCTGCGCAGCGAGTTTCGCCCGATCACCGATGCTCCGATTCCGGGCAACCCGGTGCTCGTCTCCAACCCCAGCACCCCTCCGGCGGGCGGCTACCGCCTGACCGCAACGCGGGTCGAGCGAATCGCCGCGCGCGCCCCGAAGGTGCGGGCGATGCTGCGCCACCACCCGCGTCTGATCCCCTACGAGTACACCAAGGGCTACCCGTACTGGCAGGTGAGCTGGTTTACGCCCCCGACCGCCCGCGGTCACCAGAGGGAGCTGATCCAGGTTTATGTCGACGACTACACCGGCACGGTTGCCCAAGTGTGGACGGGGCCTCAGGTGGCCTGGACGATGGCGCGCGGCTACCCCGGCGCCTTCGGGGAGATCGTCAACGCCTGGTGGCTGTGGCTGGCGATGTGCGCGCTGTTCATCGCGCCCTTCATCCCTTGGCCCCTGCACGGGCCCCACAGGCACAGGCCGACGCTGCTGCACCTCGATTTGCTGATGCTGCTCGGCTTCTCGATCTCGCTGGCGTTCTTCAACCACGGCGAGATCGGCATCTCGGTGCCGCTCGTCTACCCGTTCCTGCTCTACCTGCTGGCGCGGATGGCGCTGCTCGGCTTCGGCAAGGGTCGCCCGCGGGAACCGCTGCGCGCCTGGATGCCGACTTGGGCGCTGGTGGCGCTGCTGGCGCTCGTGGTGGGTGGGCGGATCGCGCTCAACCTGCTCGATTCGAACGTGATCGACGTCGGCTACGCCGGAGTGATCGGAGCGAGCAGGCTGCTCCACGGCCATGCGCTCTACGGTCACTTTCCCGCTGATAACCCGAACGGCGACACCTATGGGCCGGTGAACTACTACGCCTATCTGCCTGCGACGGCCCTCCTCGGCTGGAGCGGCACCTGGGACAGCCTGCCGGCGGCGCACGGAAGCGCGATCGCCTTCGATCTGCTGACGCTGCTCGGCCTGCTCGCGTTGGGCTGGCGCCTGCGCAGGGCGCGGACAGGCATTGTGCTCGCCTACCTGTGGGCCGCCTATCCGTTCACCACCTTCGCGCTCAGCTCGAACTCAAATGACGCGCTCGTGGCGGCGACGCTCGTGCTGACGCTGCTGGTGGCATCGTGGGCGCCCGCGCGCGGCGGCATGGCCGCGGTGTGCGGCCTCACCAAGCTTGCCCCGCTGGCGTTGGCGCCGCTCCTCTGGCGCGGGTCGTCCGGGCGCAGGCCATCGGCCCGGGAGATGGTGCTCTACGGGCTCGCCTTCGCCGCCGTTGCGGTGGCCTCCTTCATGCCCGTGATCCTCGATGGCAGCTTGCCCGCCTTCTGGCGCGACGCGATCGTCTACCAGCTCGATCGCAAGGCCCCCTTCTCGATTTGGGGGCTGTACGGCGGGCTCGGGCTGGCCCGCCACCTGGTCGAGGGGCTGGTTGTGGGCCTTGCGATTGCGGTTGCGTTCATGCCCCGCCGGCGAACGCTGGTCCAGGTGGCGGCGCTCGGCGCCGCCGTGATGATCGCCCTGCAGCTGGCGCCCACCTACTGGTTCTACCTCTACATCCTCTGGTTCTATGCGCTCGTGGTGGTGGCGGTGGGGTGCGCGTTGCCTACACGCGAGGCTGTCTGGCCGGGTCGGGTGGTCGCTAGCGGGCGCCCGGCGCCGGCTCCAGCAGCGGCTCGATCGATCTCGCTCGCATCGGTCCGGCCGTCCGGATCAGCACCGCGTTGAGCCACGGGTCCTCCTCGGAGGTCTCGAAGCGGACCGGCATCCGCGTGATCATCGACTCGAGGGCCTGCTCGCGGCGCACGCCGATCACGCCGCCGCGCGGCCCGGTCATGCCCACATCGGTGATGTAAGCGGTCCCGCCCGGCAGCACGCGCGCGTCGTTGGTGGGCACGTGCGTGTGCGTGCCGAGCACGGCGGTGACGCGCCCATCCAGGTGCCAGCCCATCGCCACCTTCTCGCTTGTCGCCTCGGCATGAACGTCCACCACGATCTGATCGGCGCGCGCGCGCAGCCCGTGGACAGCGACATCGATCTCGGAGAAGGCGTGGCGGCCGGCGTTCATGTAGAGGTTGCCGGAGATGGAGATAACGCCCACACGCACGCCCGCGCGCTCGACCACGCAGGCGCCGTGGCCGGGCTGGCTTGCGAGGAAGTTCGCCGGGCGCAGGATCCGGGGTTGCTCGTCGAGGTAGGCGTAGACCTCGCGGTGGCGATAGGTGTGGTTGCCGAGCGTGATCACGTCGACGCCGCCGGCGAAGAGCTCCTCGGCGACCTTCGGCGTGATCCCAACGCCGCCGGCGGCGTTCTCGCCGTTGGCGATCACGAACTGAAAGCGGTAGCGCTCGCGCAGCGCCGGCAGCAGCCCCAGCAGCGTGCGTCGGCCGATGCCGCCGACCACGTCGCCGACGAACAGGATCCCGATGTCGGGCGGATTCGGCATCTTGAGCGCGCATACTTCCAGCTGAGGTGACCGACGTGCTCTCAGCGCTCGCCGATGCTCCGCTGCGCGCATGCGCAATCAGCCGGCGCTTCGGTGAGCGCATGGCGCTGCGCCCGCTCGATCTCGAGCTGCAGCGCGGGGAGCTGCTCGCGATCATCGGCCCCAACGGGGCCGGGAAGACGACCCTGCTCTCAATCCTCGCGGGGGTGCTCGAGCCGAGCTCGGGGGAGATCGTGCGCGCGGGGGGCCGCCTGCCCGGGTGGGTGCCGCAGCAGCCCGCGCTCTACCGGAAGCTTTCGGTAGCCGAGAACCTGCGGCTGTTCGCGCGTCTTGAGCGCGTTCCCGACGTCGAGCGAGCGCTGGCGCGGATGCTCGCCCAGTCCGGCCTCCTTGAGCGCGCGGCCGAACCGGTCGGGAGGCTGTCGGGTGGCAACCAGCAGCGCGTGAACATCGCGATCGGCTTGGTGGCGGAGCCCGAGGTGGTGCTGCTCGATGAGCCCTCTGCCGCGCTCGATCCCCGCCAGCGCGAGCGGCTGTGGGAGTTCATCGGCTCGCTCGCCCGCGGCGGCACGACCGTCGCCTACTCGACCCACAACGTCGCGGAGGCCGAGCGCTATGCGGACCGCGTGCTCGTGCTGGTCGACGGCGAGCCCCTGTTCACGGGCACGCCCGGGGAGCTTCGGCGGGCGACGATCACCGCCGCCGAGCGGCTCGCTGCCAGCGAGCGTCATCCGGGAGCGGCCTTGGGGGCCGACTTCGAGGCGGCGTTCGTCGCCTTCCTGCACGCCCACGGCCACTGAGCGTGGTGCGGGGTGCGTGTCGGCGCTGAGCGCGGTCGGCAGCCGGCGGCCAGCACCGCCGGCAGGCGGCTCGGCGCGGTGCGCTGGCTGCTGATCAAGGACCTCCAGATCCTGCGCCGCTCGCCGCTGTTGGTTGGCGTGCTGACCGCCTATCCGATTGCAATCGCGCTGCTGATCGGCTTCGCGGTCTCAAGCCCGCCGGGCAGGCCCACGGTCGCCCTCTACGACGCGGTTGGGAGCGACCACGGTCGCGTGCGCTTCGGCGCGCGGCAGATCGATCTCGCCACCTACGAGCGGCAGCTGCTGGCGGGGCTTCGGGTGCTCCATGCGGGCTCGCAGGCGCAGGCGATCGCGGACGTCCGGGGCGGCCGCGCTCTGGCGGCGGTGATCGTTCCGGCCGACATCGTCGCCCAGCTCGAGAGCCTGATCCACGCGGGGATCGGCAGCCCCACCGTCCTGCTCTACATCAACTCGCGCGATCCGCTCGAGCGTCAGTACGTCGAGCAGGCGCTCGCTGCGCGTGTCGCCGCCGCGCAGGCCGCGATCTCCAAGCAGGTGCTGCAGGTCGCAATCTCGGAGTTGCAGCGGGTCCTGCGCGGCGGCGAGATCACCCTCCTCGGGCAGAGCTTCCATCTGCTGGGGCTGGAGGCCTCGAGAGCGATCATCGAGCGCGCGACCGCCGCGCTGCCGCGCTCCTCGCCGCTGCTCGCCCCGCTGCGCCGCGTCGTGACCTTCGCGAGCCTGGCGATCGAGGGGCTGGCGTTCGCCGGTCCGGTGCTCGGCTCGATCGGAGCCCCCCTGACCGTGGATCGGACCGAGCTTGCAGGGCGCACCACTCCCACCACGATCTACGCGGTCGCGATCGCCGTTGCCGTCTCGCTGATGTTCGTCGGCATGCTGCTGGCGGCGGGGATGCTTGCGCTGGAGCGCTCCGAGCACGCCTACCCGCGGCTTGCCCGCGGGCTTGTCTCGCCGCCGACCTTGCTTGCCGAGAAGGTCGCCCTGGCGGGCGGCTGCGGCGGGGCGGTTGCGCTTGTGCTGTCGCTGATCGCGGCTGGCTTCACGGGGCTTGACTGGGGTCGCTTCGAGCTGTGGCTCGTGGCGCTGATCCTCGGCGGCGGGGCGTTCGCCGCGCTTGGCGTGCTCGTCGGCGCGCTGGCGCGCGACCCCGCGCCGGCCTCGCTGCTCGGCTTTGCGATCTCGCTGCCGGTCGCGTTCCTAGCGCTCGTGCCCGGCAGCGCCGTGTCGAGAGCCATGCGCGCCCTGCTTGACGTGGTCTCGTTCGTGTTCCCGTTCAAGCCGGCGCTGCAGGCGCTCGAGGGCGCCTTCTCAGGGGCGCCGCCCGGGATCGGCCTTGAGCTTTTGCACTTGGCGGTGCTGGCCGGGGTGTTCATCGCGCTTGCGCGCCTTGCGCTGCGGCGGTTCGGCGCGAGCTGAGGCCGCGCGCTTGCTCACGGATGGAACAGCACGAGCGTGAAGCCGTCGTCGACCGGTTGGCCGCTTGCGAGCTTCAAGTGCCCTCTGCAGCAGCGCCTCATCTCTCGCAGCGCTCCCCGGGCCCGTTCTTCGGCGGGCGCTCCTCCCGGCGCCCGCGCTCGCCCTGCCTCTCGCCCCCCCGCACGCGATGGCGCTCGATCGCGGCGATCAGATCGATGTAGCCGGTGAACGAGGCCGTCTGCCCCCGCTCGTCGCGCACCGTTCCCGTGAGCGGATCCGCATGCACGTCGAAGGTGATCTGAAGCGTGCAGGTGTCAGCCATCGACATCGACAGCAACGATCCTGCTCGCCCGGGGCCCGCTTCGCACCGGGGAGCCGCCACGGCATGACACCAGCATTTCCGCGAGCCGCCCCTTGCACCGCCCGTGCATCTTCACTTGCGCGTAAGCCGTGGCGGCGCGACCATTGCGCCGGTGGGCGATCCGGTGCTCGAGCGCGACGCGGAGATGGAGCGCATCGCGCAGGCGATTGAGCGGTCGCTGGCAGGCGCCGGCTCCGTCCTGCTGATCGAGGGGCCGCCCGGGATCGGCAAGACGACGCTTGTGAGCGCGGCGCGGGAGCGCGCACGCGCGTGCGGCATGCGCGTGCTCGGCGCGCGGGCCAGCGAGCTCGAGCGCGAGTACTCCTACGCCGTCGCGCGCCAGCTCGCCGAGCTGATCCTGCGGCGCGCTGACGACCGCCGCCGCGCGCGCCTGCTCGACGGGGCCGCGGCGGCGTCGGCGCTGCTGCGCGGCGCCGAGGTAGCGTCGACTGGGCCTCGCTCCGACTACGCCACCCTGCACGGGCTCTACTGGCTGATCGCAAACGCCGCCGAGGAGCAGCCGCTGCTTTTGACGGCCGACGATCTGCACTGGGCCGACGCTGCCTCGCTCCGCTTCCTCGGCTTTCTTGCCCGGCGCGTCGAAGAGCTGCCGCTGGTGCTGGTGCTCGCCGCCCGCGCGGGCGGATGGGATCCGCTGCGGCAGTTCGCCCTCACCGCCTCCGACGCTGCCGTACGAGCCCTCAAGCCGGCGCCGCTCTCACCGCGGGCATGCGCGCAGCTCGTCCGCCACCGTCTCGGGGAGCGCGCCGAGGTGGCCCTGTGCGAAGCCTGCCATCGTGCGACTGGCGGCAACCCCTTCTACCTGAATGCGCTGCTCGACGAGCTCGAGCGTGAGCATGTCCTGCCCACGCCGGGGCTGGCGCAGCGGGTGCCGGCGATTGGGCCGCCCGCGGTCCGGAGCGCGATCGCCGCCCGCTTGGCGGCGGTATCCGCGCCGGCTCTGGCCGTGGCGCAGGCGCTGGCCGCGCTTGGCGAGGACGCCCGGCCGCGGGAGGTGGAGCAGCTGGCGGGCGTGCCGGCCGGAACGTTGCCGGCCGCCGTCGAGGAGCTCGCGCGCGTGGCGATCCTCGCACCGGAGGATCCGCCGCGGTTCGTGCATCCGATCGTGCGCAACGCCGTCTACGGTGAGCTCGGCCACGATCGCCGCGAGCGCCTGCACGCCCGCGCGGCCGAGTTGCTCGAGCGCGAGCGGGCTCCGCTCGAGCGGGTGGCCGCACACCTGCTCAAAAGCGCGCCAGCAGGGGATGGGCATGTCGTCGCCCTGCTGCGGGCGGCGGCCCGGGACGCCCGCGACGCTGGCGCGGCCGAGTCCGCCGTTGCCTATCTGCGGCGGGCGCTGGCGGAGCCGCCGGCCGAAGCGGACCGCTCGTCGCTGCTCGCCGAGCTTGGGACGGCCGAGCTCCTCGTCGATGGCGCCGCGGCGCTCGCCCACCTCGCCGAGGCCCTCGCGCGCGCGGGCGGACCGAGGGCGCGGGCCGGGGTCGGCGCGACGCTGACGCGGGCGCAGCTGCTGGCAGGTCGGATGGCGGAGGCCGTCGCGACGGCCGAGGCGATCCTGACCGGGCCGGTCGCCTCGCCGGTGCGCGAGCAGCTCGAGGCGATGATCCTGGTCGCCGCCGGCACCGAGCCAGCGTTGGCGGGATCGCGCGAGCGAGCGCGGGCGCGGCTCCGTCGCATCCCAGCGCCGGTCGGAGTTGGCGCAAGCCTCGTTCAAGCCGCCCTCGCTTGCGATGAGGCGCAGCGCCTGACGGCACCTGCCGCTGCGGTCGCTCGTCGGATCGGCGCCGCGCTCGAGGATGGCGCGTTGCTCGCCGACGAGAGCGGCTGGGGGGTGTTCATGTCCGCGATCAACGTGCTGATCCACTGCGACTCCGCCCTTGCGGACCGGTGGCTTGAGCGTGCCACCGTGCGCGCGCGGCAACAGGGCGGCATCCACGCGCTCGCCGTCTGTCTGATCTTCAGCTGTCTCTCCCACCACGTCCGCGGCGAGCTTGCTGAGGCGGTGCGCGACGGCCGGGAGGGGCTTGAGCTGAGTGAGGCGTGGGGCATCCCCTTCAGCCGGCTGTGGGGGTGCGCCTACCTCGCCGCGGCGCAGCTCGAGTGCGGCGATCGCGACGGGGCCGAGCGGACGCTCGAGCGTGCCGCCGGAGCCGGCGAGTGGGCGCAGTCGCGATCGGACTGGCTGCCCCTGCTTGCCGTGCGCGCGAACCTGCTTGAGGCGCGGGGCGATCTCACCGCCGCGCTTGAGACGACGCTCGAATGGGGCCGGCTCGCACAGGCGGCCGAGTGGCGCAACCCCGCCTTCATGCCGTGGCGATCGCGGGCGGCGCTCCGCTTGAGCGCGCTTGAGCGCGAGCGCGAGCGCGCGCTTCAGCTCGCCCGCGAGGAGGTGGAGCTCGCCCGCCGCTGGGGCGCTCCCCGCACGCTTGGAGCAGCGCTGCGGTCGCTCGGCGTGGTGGAGGGCGGCGAGACGGGAGAGCGGCTGTTGCACGAGGCGATCGCGGTCCTCGAGATGTCGACGGGGCGGCTCGAGCGCTCGAGGGCGCTGCTTGACCTGGGCGCAGCGCTGCGGCGACGCGGCGCGCGCGTGCAGGCGCGGCGCCCGCTGCGCAGCGCCCTTGAGCTCGCGCGCGCGTGCGGTGCCGGGCGGCTGGCCGAGCGCGCCCAGGCTGAGCTGCGCGCAAGCGGAGCCCCCCCGCGCGGGCGAGCGGTCTCCGGGCGCGATGCGCTCACCGCCTCCGAACGCCGGGTGGCGCTGATGGCCGCCACCGGGCTTAGCAACAAGCAGATCGCCCAGGAGCTGTTCGTGACGGTGAAGACGGTCGAGTTCCACCTCGGCCAGGTCTACCGCAAGCTCGGCGTGCGCTCCCGTAACGAGCTGGGCGCAGCGCCTGGCCTGCGGGAGCCAGGCTAGCGGGGCCGCGTCATCCCGCGGAAGCTCGCCAGGCAGATTGCGGCGACGATGAAGGCGATGATCGGCAGTCCGTAGCCGATCACGCCGACCAGCGCCAGCACCAGGCTCACCACGCCGACAGCTCCGGCGGCCGTCCCGCCGAGGACCAGCCGATACGCGCGCTGCTCCCGCGCCCGACGGGGCATGTAGCCGCCGCGCTTCTGGACTCCGTTCATCTGCCGAGAAGCGTAGCGGCTGCAGTCGGGGCGGTGCGATCGGCTTCGCCGCAGGCCAGACGGGCGCAGCGCTTACTATCAGCTCTCAGGGATGGCGTTTCCACAAACCCGTATGCGCAGGCTGCGACGCAGCGCGGAGCTGCGCGGGCTCGTGCGCGAGACCAAGCTCGATCCCGGCGACTTGGTCTATCCGCTGTTCGTCGCCCATGGCTTGGACCGCCGCGAGCCGATCGCCGCGATGCCGGGGATCGAGCGGCTCTCGATCGCCCATGCGCTTGAGGAGGCGGGCGAGGCCCATGCGCTCGGGATCCCCGCAGTGCTCCTGTTCGGGATCCCGGCGACCAAGGATGAGGAGGGCTCGGGCGCTTGGGACGAGGAGGGCGTCGTGCAGCTTGCCACCCGCGCGATCAAGGAGCGCCACCCCAGCTTGCTCGTGATCTGCGACCTGTGCCTATGCGAGTACACGAGCCACGGCCACTGCGGCGTGCTGCGGACGGGGCGGAACGGACTCGAGGTGGACAACGACCGCACGCTCGAGCTGCTTGCACGAGCGGCGGTCTCGCAGGCGCGCGCCGGCGCCGACGTGATTGCGCCGAGCGACATGATGGACGGTCGCGTCGGGTACATTCGCCGGGCGCTCGACGAGGATGGCCTGGGCGATGTGCCGATCCTCGCCTACTCGGCCAAGTTCGCCTCGGCCTTCTACGGACCCTTCCGCGAGGCGGCAGATTCGGCGCCCGCGTTCGGCGATCGCCGCGGCTACCAGATGGACCCGGCCAATTCCGCCGAGGCGCTGCGCGAAGCGCAGCTCGATCAGCAGGAGGGCGCCGACATCCTGATGGTCAAGCCGGCGCTGCCCTACCTCGACGTGATCCGGCGGATCAAGGACGCCACCGGCATGCCCCTGGCCGCCTACAACGTCTCCGGTGAGTACGCGATGGTGAAGGCGGCGGCAGCCGCCGGGTACCTCGACGAGCGCGCGGCGGTGCTCGAGGCGCTCTGCGCCATTCGCCGTGCCGGGGCGGACATCGTCATCACCTACCATGCAAAGGAGGCCGCGCGATGGCTTCAGTGAGCGATTCTGCAACCGATTCACGCGAGCGCACGTCGAGCGGCGAGCGCGGCGCCGGCTTCGGCCCCAAGCTGCGCAGTCGCAGGCACGGAGCTGCGATTCCGCTCGATGAGACCGACAAGCGTCTGCTCAACCTGATGCAGGGCAGCTTCCCGATCGCTCCGCGCCCCTACCAGCACGTCGCCGCGCAGGCGGCGATCTCCGAGCAGGAGGCGCTTGAGCGTGTTGAGCGCCTGCTGCGGGAGCGGATCATCCGCCAGGTCACGCCGATCTTCGACACGCGCGCGCTCGGCTACGCGTCGATGCTCGTGGCGGCCAAGGTCGACCCGGAAAACCCCTGGCGGGCGGCGAACGTGATCAACTCGCACCCTGGCGTCTCCCACAACTACCTGCGAAACCACGAGTTCAACATCTGGTTTACGATCGCTGTCGAGCCCACCTCCAAGCTTGGGCTCGAGGGGACGCTTGAGGTGCTCGGTCGTGAGGCTGGCGCCGCCTCGATGCGCCAGCTACCCACGCTCAGGCTGTTCAAGATCCGCATGGACCTTGAGATGGAGGGCGGGACCGAGAAGCTCGCCGCGCCGGTCGCCGAGGCGCTGCCGCCGGCGGAGACCGAGCCCCAGCCCCACGACGAGTTCGACCGCGAGGTGATCCGCGCGACCCAGGGCGACATGCCGATCGTCTCCGAGCCCTACGCCCCCGCCGCGGCCCGGCTTGGCATCTCCCAGGAGCGGCTGCTTGCGCACCTTGAGGGGATGGTCGAGCGTCGGCTGCTGCGCCGCGTGGCGGCGATCCTCTACCACCGCCGCGCTGGCTTCTCCGCGAACGGCATGGGCGTCTGGAAGGTGCCCGAGGAGCGGATCATGGAGCTTGGACCGCGGATGGCCGCGTTTCGGGGCATCTCGCACTGCTACCAGCGTCCAACCTACGAGGACTGGCCCTATTCGATCTTCACGATGGCGCACGGGCGCTCTAAGGAGGAGTGCGACGCGATCCTCGACTCGGTTGCGCGGGCGACGGGGATCGAAGAGCGCGCCACCCTCTACTCCTCGACCGAGTTCAAGAAGATTCGCCTGCTCTACTTCACCGACGAGCATCGCGCCTGGGAGCGCGAGCACGCCGGCGTGTGAGGGCGCGCGGGGGAGGCGCGGCGCGCCCGCAGCCGGCGCTCACCTCCGCGCAGCCGCCATACTGCGGCCGGTGGCCGCCGAGACCGGCATCTCCACGGCTTATTCCAGCAGGCTGTACGCGCGCGCGCTGAAGCTGCTCCCTGGGGGCGTCAACTCGCCCGTGCGCGCGATGCGCCAGATCGGCCGCGAGCCGATTTTCATCGAGTCCGGCGCGGGTGCGCTGATCCGCGATGTCGACGGCAACGAGTACATCGACTGGGTCTGCTCGTGGGGTCCGCTGATCGCCGGCCACGCTCACCCGGAGGTGCTCGCTGCGGTGATTGAGGCGGCGCGGCGTGGCAGTAGCTTCGGCGCGCCGACCGAGGCGGAGCTGCGACTCGCGGCGGAGCTCGCCGCGCGCGTGCCGTCGGTCGAGATGGTGAGGATGACCTCCTCGGGCACGGAGGCCGTGATGAGCGCGATCCGGCTTGCGCGCGCGGTGACCGGGCGCGAGCGGGTGCTGAAGTTCGCGGGCGCCTACCATGGCCACGTCGATGGGCTGCTCGCGCAGGCTGGCTCGGGCATGGCGACCCACGGGATCCCGAGCAGCCCCGGCGTTCCCGAGAGCGCGGCCGCGGCCACCGTCGTGATCCCCTGGAACGACCGCGACGCGTTGATCGCGGCCAGCAGCCGCCACGAGCTGGCGGCGATCATCGCCGAGCCGCTGCCGGCGAACATGGGGGTTGTGCCGCCCGACCAGGGCTTCCTCGAGCTGCTGGCCGAGCGCGCCCGCGCCAACGGCGCGCTGCTCATCTTCGACGAGGTGATCAGCGGCTTGCGCGTCGCCCGCGGCGGCGCGCAGGAGCTCTACGGCGTGCTGCCCGACCTGACGGTGATGGGCAAGGTGATCGGCGGTGGCCTGCCGGCGGCCGCCGTCGGCGGTCGGCGCGAGCTGATGGAGCGGTTGGCGCCGGCGGGCGACGTCTATCAGGCCGGGACCCTCTCCGGCAATCCGCTCGCCACAGCTGCGGCGCTGGCGACGCTGCGGCTGCTTGACGAGGCCGCCTACGCGCGGCTTGCGGCGCTGACCGAGCGCCTCGCCGATGGTCTGCGCGCCGCCGCCGCAACCGCGGGCGTGCCGGTGCATGTCCATAGCGCGCCGGGGCTTTTGACCGTCTTCTTCCGCCAGGGCCCGCCCCGCAACTATGAGGATGTTCGAGCGTGCGATACCAACGCCTACGGAGCCTGGTGCCGCGCGCTGCTGGCGCGCGGCATCTATCCCCCCGCATCGCAGTTCGAGGCCTGGTTCCCCTCGCTTGCGCACGGCGAGGCGGAGCTGGAGCGTACGCTTGCGGCGGCGGCGGCGGCATTCGGAGAGCTGCGGTGAGCGCTGGGGGTGCCCGCAAGGCTGCGGTGGCCGCGGATCGCGCAGGGTGGAGCGGGGCGCGCGACGACGGGGCGAGCGCGGCCGCGGCCGCGCTCGAGCGGCTGCGGGCGGCGCTTGCCGCCCAGCCCGGCGAGCTCGGAGAGCTGGCCCGCGCGGCTGGCCCGCCACCGCGCCGCTGCCCGCCTGGGCCCGCCCAGCTTGCGGCCGCGGGACCGCGTACCGCCGGTCTGCATGAGCACTACGAGCTGCTGCTCGAGCTGATCCTTGAGGGTTCGCTGCTGCACTACGGGCAGCCGCGTCTCGTGCGCCCCGCCGACCCCGATCTTGCCCTGCTGCTCGGCGATCAGCTATATGCGCTTGGGCTGCGGCGGCTCGCCGAGCTCGGCGACCTTGAGGCGGTGCGCGAGCTTGCCGATCTGATCTCGCTGCTCTCGCAGGCGGCGGTTGCCGGCGAGGAGGGCCTTGTGACAGCGATCTGGCTGGCGGGGGCGGTGGCCGTCGGCTGGGGCGCGGACCATGCCCACGAGCGGGCCAAGGAGCTCGCACGCCAGGGTTGGCCCGGCGCGGCCGAGCAACTGGCGGACGGCGCCGCGGCGCGCCTGCGCGCAGCCGGGAGCTTTGAGGAGCGGGCCTGCGCCTGGGCATGGCGATACCCTTTGGCGCGCCTTGCGTCCAGGGCATCCGATCGCTGAGAGCTGCCCGAAGCCCGACCGCGGCCGTAGCGGGTAGCACGCGATGAGCGTGAGCCTGAAGCCGCCCGCCCCCGAGCCGCCCGCGACCCTGCCCGAGCCGCAGGTGCGCGCGATGTTCGATCGCATCGCCTCGATCTACGACGCGCTCAACACGGTGATGACGGCCGGCTTGCACCACCGCTGGCGCGAGCGGGCGGTGGCGCTTTCGGGGGTTGGGCCGGGCGACAGGGTGCTCGACGTTGCAACCGGCACCGGCGATTTGGCGCTGGTGCTCGCGCGCGCAGTCGCTCCCGGCGGCAGCGTCGTCGCCGCCGACTTCTCGGAGCGGATGCTCGAGGTGGCGCGTGCCAAGGTGGCCAGGCGCCGCCCGCCGGCGCCGATCGAGCTGCGCTGCGCGAACGCGCTTGCGCTTCCGTTCGCCGCCGGCGAGTTTGCGGCGGCGACGGTCGGCTTCGGCGTGCGCAACTTCGCCGACCTCGAGCGCGGGCTCGCCGAGCTGGCCAGGGTCGTGCGTCCGGGTGGGCGCGTCGTCATCCTTGAGATCACGACCCCACGCCGCCAACCCCTGGCGGCTGCGCTGCGGCTGTGGTTCGAGCGCGTCGTGCCGGTGCTCGGCCGGGTCGCCGGCGAACGCAGCGCCTACAGCTACCTGCCGCGTTCGGTCGCGCGCTTCCCGCCGCCCGAACGGCTGGCCGAGCTGATGTGGCAGGTTGGTCTGCGGCGCATTCGCTGGGTGCAGACCGGCGGCGGGATCGTGGCGATCCACCTCGGCGAGGTCCCTCCGGCGAGCGAGGCGGCGAGGTGAGCGGGGGCGCGGCGCGGAGCGCGGCGGTGGCGCCGGTGCTCGAGGCGGCGGGCGAGGAGGTTCGGCGACTGATGGCCCGTGTCGAGCAGCAGATGCTCGAGCTGAGCTCGGGTCACGGGGCCGCGCTGGAGCGGCACGCCGGCTCCACGATCGCCGCCGGCGGCAAGCGCCTGCGCCCGCTGCTTGTCTGCGTCGCGGCGGGCGTGCCGGCTCCCGAGACCGACGCGCTCGTCAACGCGGCGGTCGCGGTCGAGCTGCTGCACGCCGCCACGCTCGTGCACGACGACGTGCTCGATGGCTCGCCGCTGCGGCGCGGGCTGCCCACGGTCGTCGCGGCTGGTGGTCGGCTGGCCGCTACCGCCACCGGCGATCTGCTGTTCTCTCGCGCCTTCGCCGCGCTTGTGCGCAGCGGACGGATCGAGTCCGTTCGCATCCTCTCGCGCGCCGGCGCCGAGCTCGCAGCGGGCGAGCTGATGCAGCGCGGCGATGCCTGGCGCAGCGACTTGGCGGTTGAGCGCTACCTCGAGCGCTGCCGACTGAAGACGGCCGTGCTGTTCCGGGCGGCCTGCGAGCTGGGCGCGCTCGAGGGCGGCGGCCCGGCGCTGGCGCTGGGCGCATTCGGCGAGGCGATCGGCTTGGCCTTCCAACTGCTCGATGATGTGCTCGATGTCTCGGGTCCGCCGGAGCGGACCGGCAAGCCGCGCGGGGCCGATCTGCTCGATGGGACGGTTACGCTGCCGCTGATCCTGGCGCGAAGGCGGGACCCGGCGCTGGCGACGCTCGATCTGCGGGCGATCGTCACCGAGGCGGCGGCTCATGAGGTGTGCGAGCGGATCGCCGCCAGCGGGGCGCTTGAGCTGGCACGGGAGCGAGCGCGGGAGCTTGTCGAGCGGGCCAAGCGCCAGCTGCCGGAGCTGCCACCCCGCCAGCGCTCGGCGCTCGAGCTGATCGCCGATGGCGTGCTCGCGCGTTACTCGTAGATGGCGCTGATGCGCAGTAGCTAGAAGTCGAAGTCCTCGGGGAGGATCGCGTCGCAGTGAAGCGCGCGGGCGAAGCGCTCGATCTCCTCGCTCATGTTCGCCTGCGCGAGCCGCTGCAGATCATCGAGCATGCCGGCGAGCGCTGCGTCGAGCTGGTCCTCGAGCGCATCGACCAGGGCGCGGTCATAGACGGCGACCTCGCTCCAGAAGCAGTTGGGACAGCGCAGCTCAAGCTCCCAACCTCGGCCGGGGGCCTCGCCGTAGCTGATCGGGTGCACGAGGTCGCACGCGCACTTAGGGCAGAGGTGCAGCTGGCGCTGGCCCTCCCGGTTCTCCGCTGGCCGTCCCCTGTCGGATCGGTGCGCGCTGGGCAAGGCGGTCTTACCGCTGACCTCTTCGTCGCCTGGCTCGTCGTTCATCGCGGATCCTTCAGAGCGCTTAATCGGCGCGCAGAGCCTCCCGCTTGAGCGCGCAATCCTCGCCGCGGGCGCCCCGGGCCGCTACGCTTGTAGCTCCAACTTCACGGAGGCCTTCGAGATGTTCCGCAGTCCCAGCGCCGATTTGCTGATCGTCCTTGTGATCGTGCTCCTCTTCATCGGGCCGAAGCGCCTCCCCGGGCTCGGGCGGTCGCTCGGCTCGGGGATCCGCGAGTTCAAGCAGGGGATCAGCGGCAAGAGCACCCACGACGAGGAGCGCCCCCAGCTTCCCGCCGAGCCCACCGACTCAGAGCAGCGCCCCGCCTAGCCCGCGCGGGCTCTGTCGAGCTGGTCGATGGCGAGGGTCCTGCGCCCGATCGGGCACGAGGAGAAGCTCAGCATCGTCGATCACCTCGACGAGCTGCGCTCGCGGCTGCTCGTTTCGATCGCCGTTCTCGCGGTGGCCTTCGGCGTCTGCTTCTGGCAGAACCAGGCGCTGCTCAACCTGCTCAACCGCGCGCTCCCGAGCAGTTACGCGAACAGCGCCAACCACCTCGGCGGGCTGACCCACGACGCGGTCGGCGAGCGCCAGGCGCTGCTCGGCGCCGCGCGCGTCACGGCCAAGTTGTCGCGCACGCCCTCGTTCTCGGCACCCGTCCGCTCGGAGTTCCAGCAGCTTGAGGTCTACCTCCACGACGCCGCCAAGGCGCTGCCGCAGAAGGCGCCGAAGCAGCTGCCGATCACGATCGGGGTGGGCGAGTCGTTCACGACCACCGTGGTCGTGGTCGCCTACTTCGCGGTGCTGCTCTCGCTACCGGTGTTGATTTATGAGCTGTACGCGTTCGTGCTGCCGGCGCTCAACCCGGACGAGGCGCGAATAGCCACGCCGATGATGGTCGTCGCCCCGGCGCTGTTCATCGCCGGGGCGGTATTCGCCTACTTCATGGTGCTGCCCCCGGCTGTGCACTTCCTCCAGGGGTATAACTCCAACAAGTTCCAGATCCTCGTGCAGGCAAGCTCGATCTACAAGTTTGAGATCTTCACGATGATCGGGATCGGGCTGGCGTTCGAGGTGCCGCTGTTTTTGGCCGCCCTGCAACGGCTTGGGGTGGTGAATGGGAGGACGCTATCGGGCAACTGGCGCTACGCGGCGCTGATCATCGCCGTGCTGGTGGCGCTTCTGCCGGGGGTCGACCCGGTGACGATGTTCTTCGAGACCCTCCCGCTCGTGGTGCTTTACCTCGCGAGCATCGTGCTGCTGAAGTTCCTCGACCGCCGCGACGCCAAGCGCGCGGCGCTCGAGCTGGCGCGCGCGGCCGCCGAGGGCGACTGAGCAGTGCTGTTCGACCTGCGCAGCCGTCGCCGCCGTGGCGCCGTCAAGGTGATCTACCTCGGCCTTGCGATCCTGATCGGCGGCGGGCTGGTGTTGTTCGGGGTCGGCACCGGTACCGGCGGCGGGCTGCTCAACGGCATCGGCGGCGGTGGCGGGGGCGGCGGCCACGCCGTCGTCTCCCAGCAGCAGCGCAGCGCGCTGAGGCTGGTCAGGGCGAACCCTTCGAGCCCCGCTGGGTGGGCTGCGCTTGTGCAAGCGGACTGGGCAGCCGCCAACCAGGCCCCGAATCTCAACAGCGCCACCGGCGTGTTCACGGCGGCTGGTCGGCGCGACCTCGAGGGCGTCTCGAAGGGGTTCGCGAAGTACGCCTCGCTCGTCTCCCGGCCCGACCCGAACATCTCGATCCTTGCCGCGCGCGCCAACGTGATCTTGAGGAGCTGGGCGGCGGCGGCCAGCGCCTGGAACTACGTTGCCGCTGCGGAGCCCTCGGCGCCGAGCGCGTTTGAGTGTCTGGCGCTGACGGCGTACGCGGCCGGGCAGACGCAGAAGGCCAACCTCGCCTACGCCAAGGCGATCTCCCTGTTTCCGAAGGCTTCGAAGTTCGAGCTCACTCAGCAGCTGAAGGCCGCCAAGTCGCAGCCGGCGGCCGCGGCTGCGCAGCTGTGCTCATAGCGCGAGCCGCCCGGGCGCTCACGAGCGGGGTTTGAGGATGGGCCGCTAAGATCGACTGGCTCCCCGGGCCGTTAGCTCAACTGGCAGAGCAGGGGACTCTTAATCCCAAGGTTGGAGGTTCGAGTCCTCCACGGCCCATCTCCTAGAAAGTAGAGATCGGCGGTAGCGGGGAAGCCCAGTTGCTCGCCGAGTCGGAGCTTCGCTCGCCCCAGCCAGGGGCAGACGCAAGGCGTCCCGACCGAGAGGCCGATCCCCAAGGTGCTCTCGGTGGCAGCGCCCTCGAAGCAAAGCCAGGTCAGCGAGACGCTGGCGAGCCTGCGAGCACGCCGCGTCCATTGAGCCACTCGCTGCTGCCTACCGGCGTGCCGACGGCAATCGTGCTGGGGCTGCCACGATGCCGAGCTTCTATCAGTCAGGCAGTTGGCTTTCGGGCGGCGGATGATCGCGGAGGTGGCGTGGTCGTGCACGCGATGGGCGTGGCGGATCTCGATCTCCTCGCACCCCGCGTCCCGGAGCGCCGTCCGGAATTCCTGTTCGGTGAGCGCGCCGGCGATGCATCCGGTCCAGGCGGCCATGTCGGCGCGTGGCCTCGTCCATGTCGGGGTCGGCGAGCACGTCTGAGACGGCGAGCCGGCCGCCGGGGCGCAGCACCCTCGCCGCCTCGCGGAAGACCTGGGGCTTGTCGGCGGAGAGGTTGATCACGCAGTTGGAGATGACAACGTCGGCGCTTGAGTCGGGACCACCGACATCCACGCCAACCTCGCGGCGCTTGACGCTGCGCTTGCACAGATCGACGAGCTCGGGATCGAGCGCGTCTATTGCGGCGGGGACCTGGCTGCGCCTACGTCGACCCGCACGACCGCGAGCTCGGGCAGCGGTCGGTCGACTGGACGCTCGCGCACACCAGCCAGGGCTCTAAGGAGTTCATGCGCGGGCTGCCATTTGTCCTGCGCTTCGACGTCGGTGGCGTGCCGGTGCGCTTGGTGCACGGCTCACCGAGGAAGGTCAACGAGTACCTGTTCGAGGACAAGCCGGCGAGCTTGTACGAGCGCTTGGCCCGGGCCGAGGAGGCGCGCGTCCCGGTGTTCGGTCACACCCACAAGCCGTGGGTACATGAGCACGGCGGCGTGCTGTTCGTCAATTGCGGCTCGGTCGGCAAGCCCAAGGACGGCGACCCACGCGGCGCGTTCGCGATCCTGCTGCCGGTCGGGGACACGGTCGAGGTAGAGATCGCCCGCGTCGCCCACGACGCCGAGGCGGTCGCTCGAGCGGTCCGTGACGCTGGGCTGCCCGAAGAATTCGCCGAGGAGCTGCTGCTCGCCGCATAAGAGAGGAGGGGGAGTCGTGAAGTACGTGCTGTTCGGGTGCAACCACAACGCGGGTAGCTCGCAGATGGCCCAGGCGTTCTTCGAGCGTTCCAACAACGGTGGAGGAGCGGGACATTGCCGGGCTTTCCGCATCACCATGAGCGTCGGAAGGCTGGCCTTTGCTCGCGTGCTGCGGTCACCGCTCCGTGGCGGGGGTTGAGTTCGGCTGTCGCACCCGTTGCCGTTTGCCCGCCGGGAGCAGGGGCGAAGCCACCGGATTGCGTGGAGCCCGGATGCGGCAGCGGCGAGGCGCAGGCTCAGCTCGTCGCTCTGCGGGCGGCTTCGAACGGCGCGCGGTCGAAGATGAAGCGGCTGTAGACGATCTTGCCGTCGCGGACGGTTACGCATTCGGCGCCAGGCGCATGCTTGACCGGGATGGTTTCGGTCGCGTACATCATCAGCGCGGTTCGCTCGTCGCCGAACGCCGCGATCACGTTCGAGCTCACCAGGATCTCGACGAATGGGGCCATGAACGCCCGGTACGCTTGGGCGCCATCGATGCGTCCCGCGGGCGCATCACAGACGATCTCCTCGGCGATGAAGCTCATGGCCGTGTCGAGGTCCTTGCTGGTCCAGGCCCGGTAGTAGGCCAGTGCGACGTCGACGGCGGGGCTGGCTGTGCTGGTCATCGTCTCTCCTTTGATTGCGGGTCTCAGTACTCGTTGCCGGCACGCTTCGCTGTCCTAGTCGCTAGCTGTGCCGGCTCAAGCCGGCCAGCGACCGTTCGCGCGGGCCTACGGTGAGCGGCGACTGCCGTTGCGGCGAGGGCGCCGAGCAGCGACAGCCCGCCGGCGGCGGCGAGCGCGGGACGGAAGCCGGCGTCGAAGGCGGTGGCTGTCCCGAGGTGACCGTGGGCGGTGAACACAGCGGTGACGATCGCGACGCCGAAAGCCCCGCCGAAACGCTGGATGGTGCTGTTGGCGCCGGAGGCCTTGCCGATCTCGGTGGGCGCGACGGTGCCCAAGGCGGCCACGGTGGCGGTTGGCAGCGTCATCGAGATGCCGACGCCGGCGACGATCAGCGGCAGCACGAGCGATCCGTAGCCGACTGTGCCGGTCGCCTCAAGCGCGAACCAACCGAGGCCGACGGCCT